>Ga0308164_10000200_pt1 | contig 144489 bp, 121 predicted proteins | sample PhyTR2_FD_201031 | JGI IMG/M metagenome (GOLD analysis project Ga0308164, IMG submission 201031) | Phyllosphere microbial communities from UC Gill Tract Community Farm, Albany, California, United States - DLSLT.R2 | ecosystem: Host-associated > Plants > Phyllosphere > Unclassified | place...
TCTAAAAAATGGACGATGCCAATGTGGAACTGGGGCTTGACAATGTCGCAGCTTCATATTAAATTTGGTGATAGACTAAGAGCCTTCGGCGACTTCTTCCCTGGTGGAGGCTGAAGAGCCTCCACCAGGGAAGAAGTGATGTTGACACAGTTCACTTTACACTCCCCATAATTAAAAGACCAGCAAGCATCTTCTGCTTGCTGGTCTTTTAATTATAAACCTCTGGTATTGATCAGGTATTCCAATACTTTTTCCTTATCATGACCTACTGCTTCTACAGCTTCACGGATGGCAGCTCTATCTACGTTTACCTTTTTTTCAAGGTAATAAAACTCACTCAGATCGTCATGTTTCGTATCTACAGCGGTTCTGTTGCCGGTATTATCAAACTGTTCTGTCATAACTTTATATTTTTGTTCAGCCCAACCCCTAGCTAAGGATATTGTTTACTGCATCTAAAAACTCCTTAATATCAAAAGGTTTGGAGATGTACATATCAGCTTTGCAATCAGCGGCAATGCTTTCTAAATCGTTTACTGCAGACATCAGTATCACCGGTATCTCAGAGGTTACAGGATTATGTTTCAGGCTCACACAAATATCGTGTCCAGACTTCAGTCCCAACCAGTTGTCCAGAATAATCAGATCAGGTAATTTAGGTAAACTATCAAGATCGAGTTCGGTCTCTGCTGTAACTACCTGATAGCCTTCATCAGTCAACAGCAACTGAACAATATCCATTATCGACTCATCATCTTCTACCACTGCAATACATTGATTTCTCATACGTTCTTATCTTGGTGAATTAAAGATACACATATATATGTTATGACAAATATGATTGCAACAAAAAGTTATCCACCTCAGCATTCATATAATCATGCTATTCTACAAAGCCCATATGTCCAGCCGGCTCTAGGGTTAATAATCTATCAGAAGTTGTACCTACCAATAAAGCTAAAACCAAACATAAGCAATGGTAAATGTATTGGTTAAAAGCGCAGACATTATATAGCATATAGTTTAAAAAATTCCTGCTTATTTTCACTTTAGGAAATCTGGAGGATATTTAAAACAAACATTTAGTAGCTAACGTGGTTAAATCAGCAAATAAGATTTACATTATGGATGGATTATCACCTTGGGCTTTATCTGCTGCTGCTGAAATGGCAGAATACAGTCCAGTTATATTTGAATATTCATCGGAGAATTTTGGTTTTGAGGTGCAGCAAACCAGCGATGGAATATGGATTATAGTTAATATGCCTTCCAGGGGTCGCATTGCGTTTAGGTCATTATTTAGTCCAGGCCTCTCGATGGAGATTGAAAAAAGTACTTCTCTAGAAACTGGTATAGAACTGACCCTCAATGGCCCATCAGGACAACTGGATACTAAAATTTGGATAGAGGATGGTGATATCCCTGTGCTGCGTTATACTACTGCTATTATTCCTTCTCATGATTTGGTTATGCCTTTCTGGCCAAGAGATATGATAGTACTCGACAGCTCCTCTGCTATAAAAAATACTACTGGCGAAATACATGCCAGCCAATGGGGCAGCCGGTCGGGCTTTATTTACCTCAGTGTTAAAAAACCAAAAGCCGGCTCAGTATTTTATTTGCAAAACCTTACAGCTCTGGCTGATTATTGTGAACAGACAGAAACTTCGGTAGGTGATAGCGTGGGCGGTAACTGGCCTGAACTGGGGTTTGCACTGCCGGCCTCTGATAAAACTTTGAAGGCTGGGAAGAGGCTAATTATTTCAGATGCGCTGGTTGCTTTTAATACGCAGGCACCGCAAAACGAGACCGCCATGATACAACAATACCTGAATACATTGGCCAGGTTATATGTATTACTTCCTAAGCCAGATACAAACTATCAGGAATGGCCTGCAATATTAGATAAGGGCTTGGCAGATGTGATAGAAAGTCCGGGTTGCTGGACACAGGTAGGCGGTCAGCATTATTTGAATGCCTACGTTAGTGATTATGATACACCACCAGAGATTATGGTGCAGCTCGCTGTGTTGCTACCCCTGCTTGATTATGTAGAATGGAGCAACACTGAACTCGAGGTAATGCAGAAAATCAGGGATGGCCTGCCGGCTTTCTATGATGAGAAACTAAAAACTATCAGGCGCTGGCTGCCTGCTGCAGAAGATAAGCTGAAAGGAGAAGAAGAACAGAAAGAGGCAGATGTAATGGATAGCTGGTATCTCCACCATCCCCTGCTAAATCTCAGCCGCCTGGCCCTTAAAGGAGATACCTTGGCTAAAGACCTTTTCCTGAATTCGCTTGATTATGCAATTAAAGTAGCACATCATTTTAAATACAAATGGCCGGTGTTTTATAAAATGGATACCCTCGAAGTATTAAAGGCAGAAACTGCCGAAGGAATGGGTGGAGAAAAAGATGTACCTGGCATCTATGCGCACGTAATGTTGCAGGCATGGGAACTTACACATGAAAAGCGCTTTCTGCAGGAAGCAGAAAAAGCGGCCAAAACTTTAGAAGGTTTAGGTTTTCAGGTGTTTTACCAGGCAAACAACACCGCATTTTCTTCTGGTGCGCTACTGCGTCTGTATAAAATAACCGGTAAAAAATTATATCTCAATCTGAGTTATATGTGCCTTGCAGGTATTTTTCGCAATACCCAGTTATGGGACTGCAATTATGGCTATGGCAAAAATTTCCCTAAATTCTTTGCGCTTTATCCACTAAATGACGCACCTTATACAGCGGCATATGAAGAGCAGGAGGTATTCTGTGCCCTGCACGATTATCTCAGACATGCAGAGGATGTAGAACTCCTGCCCTCAGTAAAAATGCTCATAGCAGAATATATCCGTTACCTCATTGACAGGGCAGTATATTATTATCCCGCTATGCTCCCCTCTGAAATGCTGGAAGAAAAGCCTAAAATTGGTGAAGTTGATCCTAATCTGTGGATTGCCCTAGAAGATTTGCAGGATGGATGGCTTAAATCTGGCACCGTAGGACAGGAAGTTTATGGCGCCGGAAATGCTTTTGGCATCTTGCCCAGGCATTATCTGCATGTGCCAGGTGAAGACTTTATGATTTATATTGACTATCCTACCGCCGGCTTTAATGCCCGAAAGGATAAAAATATCCACTTCAGTATACTTGGCGATGAACAGTTAACCTGCCGGATGATGCTGATCAAAAAAGGAAGAGTAAAATTACCAGAATTTACCGTTACCGCAACGCAGCAAGGTACTCTGAAAAATAAAACTGCTGCAGAAGGAAATATAGAGTATTGCTTACAGGGCAACCAGAAAATAGCGATAACCTGGAAACATTAATCGTTGCAACTTTGTTTACCTTGAGGATCCCTGAGAGATTTTAATCGACGCTTCGCTAAAAGCTTTTATCTTCTGTAGTTATGATTTTTTCTTTTTGGCTGTGATTGCCTGGTATCCGCTATCCAATAGTTGTTTGATCAGACTGGAGTTGTGCTTACCTGTATGGAGACAGATATAAGGATATTTTTCATAGTGCGAAGTAATGAAACAGCTTTCCGGATACTGCTCCAGAAATAAGTCCCTGCTGGCAAAATCAGTTCTGATAACAATCCATTCTCCGTTCTCATTAAGGCGGCACAGCAGATGCTTTTTTATTTTAACAGATGGGGTGTCATCATACGACAAACTATCTGAAGCGTTTGGATATTCCAGGGCAAGTAATCTTACCTGTTCAAAATCAGCAGCGGTAAACTCAAAGTGTTGCATTCTCTATAAAATTATATCATGAAGATATTGATTTTCATCTGCAAATTATAATTCTGAATGCGCTGAACATGATCATGTCCGCTTTTTTAGCAATAAGCAATTGTGGCTTTTACAGCAAAAAAAATGCCTGCTCATATTGAGCAGGCATCCTATAAGGATTGAAGAATAACTTATTTGCTAGCAACAATTTTTACGCCGATTTCGAAGTTATCATCAATTGCTTTGTCACCAATACTGTCGAAGAATGATTTAGAACCATATTTAATATCATATTGTGTACGGTCAACCACAATTTTACCAGCTAAAGCAGAAACAGTACCATCGGCATTAACAGCAAATGTTGCAGGGAAGCTAATTGGTTTGGTGATACCTTTAATAGTTAGGTTACCAGTTACAGTTACATTGGCACCAGAACCTGCAACTTTAGTAATTGTGAAAGTTGAAGTCGGGTTTTTTGCCGTACCGAAGAAATCTTCTGCTTTTAAATGGCCTTCTAATCTTGCACTGCCGTCAGCATCTTTAATAGAGTTCATATCGATAACAAATGAACCGCCTACTAAATTTTTACCATTAACGTTTAAAGATCCTGATTTCAGAGAGATAGTTCCGTTATGAGAACCAGCTACTTTTTTTCCTATCCAGGTGATTGAAGATTTTGCTACATCAACAGTGTAATTAACTGGTTTTGTTACATTTGTGAATGCAGAGAACGCAATGATAGCTGCAGCTGCAAAGATTGAGGTGATTTTTGATTTCATGTTATAATTAGATTTTATTGAAACAAAAATAGCGGTAGTTTTTAATGTTTGCATTGATCTATGTTATTTTTTTAGCTGAGCTACTTTTGGTACGCTCAATACTGCTGCAGATTGAACAATTTCCCGGATTCGGTTTTGCCGTATTTCTGTTTTTCGGGCTATCATTACCCTGGTGAGCAATATCTTTTTTACCAACTTGCTCAATGGCTATACCGGCGGGTGCCATCAAACCAACGGCAGTTAAGTCCAGTATTTTAATATTACAGATAAAGCCAAGCATTGACAACCCCTTGTCATTATCAGCTACTTTAGCTATCACTTTCTATTTAATCATAAAAATGCTTAAAAAGTGTAAACCTTGTCTCATAAGATGTGTTAGTGCTTCAAATTGTTAAAATATGAGCGAAACTGATATGAAATCACCTGTTGAAGAAGCTGCCAATGTTTTGATAGATAAGAACCTGAGTATAGCCTTTGCAGAAAGTGCCACCGCAGGGAGGGCTGCTGCCGAATTTTCCATCGCCTGTAAGGCCGGTAAATTTCTAAAAGGAGGATTAGTGTGTTACGATGCCGGATTAAAAACTACTGTACTGAAGGTTTCACAGAAAATGCTTGATAAATATACCCCAGAGTCCAGGGAAGTAACTTTAGCTATAGCCCAGGGGCTAAGTACACTGATTGAAGCCGACCTGCATATTGGGATAACCGGTTTACCTTGTGAAGGTGGAAGTGAAACACCTGAAAAACCTGTAGGTACAATGTTCATTTCTGCAATTCTGCATGGAGAAAAGCTTTTTGAAGAAAGAAAAGTTTTTACTGGTACACACCGCGAAATTGTAGATCAGACGGTGGTTTTCATCGCAGAATTGTTGTTAAAATATCTTTGATATATTTTTTTGAATAAAAATATTTTATCTTTATTTCATTGATTCAAAAATAAGCACTACATTTATATATGTAATCCCTGTTTTTGGGACTTCACATTTGGTTTAGTCCTTTCATAGAGTTACGTATATCAAAACACACACCTCTAAAGGCTTCTGTAAAGAAGCCTTTTTGTTTTTATGGTCATATATTATCGCCATCCTATAAGTACAGCAAAGCTACTAAACAAACTTATTTTTTATAATTTAATATGGATGGCGGCATGGGGGCCAAAGCGCCAATCTTCACAATATATCTTTCCCCGGCAGGCACATTCCTAAGGTCAGAACTGATCAACAAGTCTATGCTTACTGAGTAAAGCCTGGCAATACGCTGTAAAATTTCCAAGGGGGGTTCAGACATAGCGTCTTCATACTTTGAATAACGCCCGCGGGCAATAATAAGTTCCTCTGCGAGCTGACGCTGGGAATACTTCTTCAGCGCCCTTAAATACCTGAGATTTTCTGAAAGAATAGACATAACAGTTAATATTAGAGCTCAAATATAGTACTAATACTAATATTTTTAGTATTAAACTTTGCTATAATTTGTCACTTTTCCATTATGGTGCATCTGGCCCATCCCTTTCCATATCGTTCAATTATCTGTGCGCTAAGATGTAACACTAGCTCAAAACTTGCGCTAATAGTAGCATTCCCTGCCTTGTATCAACCCACCACTGCAGGAAATAAGAAAACATTATGTGATTCTGGGCCCATCTAAAGCAGCTACCCATTCCTCTTTGTTGCACCTGCTGCAAGGTTGTGCCGCAGCAATTTCACTTACCTGGGCACAATGCGTGCAGGCATATTTACCCTTTTTTAAGATCTCTTTAGATTTTTTTGCATATAGCTTTGGATAAACAGGCAACCCTGGCCGAACCTGCTCGGTTTCAAAATAACAGAAACTTACCTGGCCGTTACTCTCCAGCAAGGCTGTCCTCACCTGTCCTACATGCTCAATATTCTGCAGGCGCATCTCCGCAAAAAATTCATCTTTTGCAAAATTACTGTCGCCCTGTTCTTCTAGAGTAAACAGGCCGTCTTCAATCACATATTCAGGTTCTCCTTCCAGAATGTTCTCTACCCTGGTGCTTTTGGCTGCCCAGTAAGTAAGTCCGCGGTAAACCAGCAGGATCACCCCGAATACAATCAGCGATGGGATAATAGGAGATTCCTTATTCAGCATCGGGTCCCCGGCGGCAGAACCCAGGGAAATGATAATTGCTACCTCAAAAATGCTGAGCTGCCTTACACCTTTCTTTCCGGATGAACGGAGAAGTATCAGTACAAAAACAAACATCAGTACTGTACGTATAATAATTTCAAGTACTAGGCTTAAATCCAGGTCTTTAAGTAAAAGGCTTTGCCAATCAAGTTCAAACATATAAATTTAACAGCGGCTGAATTGATTTGTTTAAGGATTAGGCCCGAAAGTACTAGATAGTTTCTTCTGGCTCCAGCCCGTTGTCTAGCAGCGCCTGTTTATAACCCGAAGAATATTTGATCTGGCCCCAGGCAGTAAGCATGATTAAAATATCTTCTTCTTTCAGCGGACCGCTCACCTGGGTCTGACAATAAATCATAAATTCGTTCTCGGTCATAACTATATTTTTAATGTTGATCAAAGATGAGAAATTATGCTGCCCTCCCAAATACTTCGTAGAATTATGATATGTCGTAAACCTGGTTTTGTGGCAAAACACGCAAGTACCTGACTGATAAGCCATCATATTATGGCAAAATAATTGGCAGTAAAACACCAGGATCTTTGAACGATAAATATAGTATAGTAAATAAATTTCATTAAAAACACTACATTCAACTATGAAAACTCAGCTATGCCAACATCTTGAATCTCTGCATGAAGTAATTGCTGCAGATAAAGACTATTGTGAAGAATGTATAAAAACCGGTAGCCCCTGGTTACACCTGCGGGTATGCCAAACCTGCGGATCAGTTTTATGCTGCGATTCATCTCCCAACCAGCATGCTACAAAACATGCCCATCGGTCTGGCCATCCGGTTATTACTTCTGGCCAGCCCGGCGAATACTGGGCATATTGTTATCCTGATGATCTGGACATGGATACTTCGGGCATGATATAAATGCGCTGATCAGAAGATATGCTTTTTGGAGAGTGAAAGCCTTTTTATTTTAGAGTTCAGCGTGGTAGCAGGCACCCCAAGTAATTTTGCCGCGCCGTCATTACCAGAAACCTTGCCATTGCATAATTTCAGTACATTAAAGATATGGTCGCGTTCATTCTCATAAATGGTTTTTACTGCCGCCGCGGGATCTTCTTTAGACTTGATGCCCCCCATGTTTAACCCCGGGATATCGATGGCTTTAATAACAGGCCCTTTAGCCAGCAGTACCTGTCGCTCTATCAGGTGTTCCAATTCCCTGATGTTGCCCGGCCAGTTATAGCGCGCCATATCCTGCATCGCTTTTTTTGAAAAGCCACTGAAAAGCTTCCCCGTTTTCTGCGCATAGCGACTTAAAAAGTGCGAAGCCAGGTATGGGAGGTCGGCCTTTCTATCTCTCAATGGTGGCAAAGAAACAGGAAAAACGTTCAGCCGGTAAAAAAGGTCACGTCTAAACCTGCCGGCATCTACTTCAGCAGCCAGGTTCCTGTTCGTTGCAGAGATAATCCTCACATCAATATGGATCACTGACTTCCCCCCTACCCGTTCTATTTCCTTTTCCTGCAGTGCCCTCAACAGTTTAACCTGCAGTTCCAGAGACAGCTCACCTATCTCGTCCAGGAAAATTGTGCCCTCATTGGCCAGTTCAAACTTGCCCATGCGCCGTTCTATGGCCCCGGTAAAGCTGCCCTTTTCATGACCAAATAGTTCCGATTCAATTAAGTTGACAGGGATCGCTGCACAGTTAACCTTAATCATTGGCTTGTCTTTACGAGACGAACCATTATGGATAGCCCTGGCAATTAATTCTTTTCCCGTTCCGGTTTCACCAAGGATGAGCACTGTGGTTTCGGTATCGGCTACCTGTGTAAGTAAATTAAATATATGCTGCATGCCGGGGCCCTGTCCAATAATTTCTGTATAAGGATTATCCAGCACAGGCTCCTCCTCTATAAAAAGTTTCTCCTCTTCCAGATGCTGTTTATAGATATCTATTTCGGCCTGCTGCACTTTTATTTTCCTGTCAGACGTAACTTTCATTACCGCTAAACCCAGCTGTGCAGCTATTTTGATCAGCAGGGAAAAAGAGACCCGTGGCGGTAATTTTGATTTCAGCAGCAGATACAATACGCCGATCACCTCATCCCCATTGTTAAGTGGCAGCCCGATTAGTGTTTTAAACTGTTCCCCAGCCCAGTTATGCACATAAGCAGGTATATTTTCTATTTCCAGCAGCTCATCTATATCAAAAAACAGTGCCCGGTTTACTCCTGCTATCTGATTATAAATACCATCATTTAAAGGATACACGGCAGTAGCAGTACGCAGGTTTTCATCTGTCAGTTGATGCAGGGGTTTAACCATAACCAGCGCGCTGTGTGTATCGCGCTCTGCATCAGGAATGGCAATCACCAGGTTATTCAGGTAAAAGAAATCAGCAAACTGATAATCCAGGGCATTGAGCAGCTGTCCCTGTTGCTTTATACCGGCAATATCATTACAGAGCAACAACAGCTTTTCATATTCTGAATCTACCTCAGGGCTGTGTACTGATGCGGCCTGCAGGCCCTGAGATGGTGCAGCCGCACTTGTTATGCAGTCTCCCAGCAAATCATTCATCATAGTACAGTAGGCCAGACAGGAATTACTTAGCTCCTGGTTATAATTATGCAGTTCCAAAGTTCCTATAATCCTGTTCTCAGATTCCAGCGGAATATAGCAGTGATACTGATGAGCATCATCCCCATTAGGCAAAACATGATTTATTCCATACTCCTCCTGCCATTCTGCTGCACACTTTAGAATTGGAAAAGCGAGCCTGGCTATCACCTCAGCTATGCCATGTAAATCTGTTCGATCATTACATACACAGGTATTGAATCCGTTACCTTTTGATAAGCAGGAAATATAAGAGGCAGTAATCTCCGATAATTCAGAATCATATAAATTAAGCACCGCACAGTCTACCGCGTATAGCTGGTGTAGCCTTTTAAAGATTACCTGAAAAAGCTTTTCAACTGAAAGAACAGATGCTAATCCAGCTTGTGCGCTTTCTGAATAATCAGGTGCTGAAATGGCTTCAGAAGTATGAGGGCTACTTAAGGGAGCTGACATAGTTGGAGGCTTAAAATAAACAATACAGGCATTCAAACCAGGTGCCATTACTTAATCGCTTACAACCATAACTTTAGTATCATATGGCTCAAAATAGACTAACGACATATCGTCATTTTACGACCCTTGCACCATAATTATTTAGCACGCTTAAATAAATCTTCAGCAAGATCAGGATATTTTTCAGCAAAGGCAACTGCGCGGCTGAGAAATTATACCTGCCGGCATGCCATCCTCATCGGATCATCACCTGCGGCGTGCCAGCTTGTTCCGTAATTTGCTTAGTGTCTCTGCAGTAATCCCCAGATAGGAAGCAATCATCATCTGCGGAAAACGCCCTATCAGATGCGGATCGGTTTGCATCATTTCCAGATACCGCTGTTCGGCAGAAAGGCCAAGGCTGGCATAAATCCGTTTTTCAAGAGCCACCAGGTTTTGCTGTTTATGTTGATCTATCACTTTTGCCAGTCCTGGTATCCTCTCCATCAGCATTTTAAGCTTTCCGGCATCAAGCACCAGCAATTTGGTTCTTTCAAGTGTTTCGATAAAATTATCAGAAGGACGCTGCAGGGTAAGGCTCCCATAGTCCGTCATCCAGCAATGCTCCCAACCAAAACCTAAAAGCTGCTCATGCAATTTATTACTTAGTACATACATCCGCAGCGAGCCCTTCACAATAAACCATATTTCCTCACATTGGTCGCCCGCCCGTAGTAGGCATTCTTTCCGCTTCAGCGTAACTGCCCTGAAAGTATTACTAATCAGCGCCATCTCTTTATTACTCAAGGCAGAAACAGCTCTGATCATATCGAAAAGCGGTTCAAAATGCGCTGCAAATAGCTGTTCAGGTAATAGGGCCGGCTGCTTTGGCGGCTTAGGTACAGTTTGGGTAAGCGGCTGCCTTGTAGGATCAACATGCCAGGCCTTGATCGGCAAAGTGACATTCATAGCGTTCTTTATTTTAAACAGCCAACAAGGATGCCATTCATTTAAATCACTATTAATCTGCTTATTAACATCTGAGATGGCATTTACTAAACAACGAGATATCGCTATTTTATGACAACTGCTCCCGGTTATTTTAAGGATATAAATCACCGGTGCCTCACAGCTTCGCCAATTCACGAAATACCATGATGCCTATTTTAACTATGATAGATATAAATAACTGTAAATAAACAACTCGTATTTATGGCATCTTAAGTGTAAAAACCATAGCAAATAAATATCATGAAACCATCTCCAGACCTACTCAGCCCAGACAATCATGTTTTGGTGCTTATCGATTTTGAGGGCCAAATGGCTTTTGCAACCAAAAGCCTCTCTATTACCGAACTGCGTACCAGTACAGCCATTATTGCAGGCGCATCAAAGATCTTTAAGGTAACTACTATTGTTACCACGGTGGCAGAAGACTCTTTCAGCGGACCAGTATTTCCAGAGATTGAAGAATACTATCCCCGTGCCTCTACACCATATTACGACCGCACCACCATGAATACCTGGGAAGATGAAAAGGCGTATAAAGCCATTACCGGAACAGGCAAAAAGAAAATAGTGCTGGCGGGATTGTGGACAGGCGTATGTATTGTTGGCCCGGCTTTATCTGCATTGGCTGAGAATTATGAAGTATATGCCATAACATACGCCTGCAGAGATGTAAGTACCGAAGCACATGAACGGGCCGTGCAAAGGATGGTCCATTCTGGTGTAAAACTTATTACTGCTGTGCAGTACCTGCTTGAACTGCAACGCGACTGGGCAAGATCAGAGACCTATGATGCAGTTACCGATTTAATGAAAAAATCCGGCGGCGCTTATGGCATAGGAATCCATTACGCGCATAATATGCTGAAACATTAATCCGCGTGCCGTAACCACAAAAATCAATAATGAACTACTCAAAACCGAGGCGCTCAACACTATCCATCAGTGCATCGGCAGCTGCGGCGTGCATGGCCATCAGCATGATCAGGCGCGTCTCAGCAATATACCACTTAACAATTACAGTTCCTTCTGGGGCACATTTGGCTGCTCCTGCATCACCTTCTAAAACTTAATAACATGATTAAACCTAACATTGGCATTAGCCCTGAAAACCTCGCAGAGGTAGCACACCAGCTTAACGTAATACTGGCAGATGAATTTCTGCTGTACACTAAAACCCGTAATGCCCACTGGAACGTGGAAGGTCCGGATTTTCATTCCAAACACCTCTTCTTTGAAGGTCAGTACCAGCAGCTGGATGAGATTGTAGACAGCGTGGCAGAACGTATCCGTTCACTAGGCCATTATGCTGTAGCTTCCCTTAAAACCTCAGCATCGCTTACCCACTTTTCTGAAAGGCTACATGAGCGCAATGATGCGGCCGGCTTTATCCAGGAGCTGCTTGCTGATCATGAAAGCCTGATTACGCACCTGCGAGAAAAGATTAACCATTTTGCCGCCGACCTCAAAGATCTTGGCACCAGTGATTATGTGACCGGACTGATGGAAACACATGAAAAGATGGCCTGGATGCTGAGGGCACATTTGAAATAAGCTTATGGATCCGGATAAAACCATCAGGTATACCACAATACTACTGGCCTTAACGGCAGGATACTGTGATACGGTCACTTTTATTGCGGCCGACCAGCTTTTCTCGGCACATGTTACAGGCAACTTTATTGTGATGGCCTATGATATTGTAAAAAATGCAGACTTCCAGGCCTGGGTAAAGCTAAGCACCTTTCCAGTGTTTGTAGCTTCGGTTATAGCTGGCGGTTACTTCAGTGCCAGGACCAGCAATAAATACCTGCTCCTGCTAATTGAAGGGGCATTGCTTACGCTCATCGGCATTGCAGATTTTGGTTTAAGGTATTTTGGTACCAGAAGCCTGCAGTGGCAAGATTATACACTAGCCCTGTTCATTGTACTGGCCATGGGATTACAGAATGCCTTTGGCAAAATATTCAGTAAGGAAACCTTTGGCCCAACTACCATGATGACTGGTAATGTTACCCAGGCGGCATTAGACCTGGGAAGTATCATCTTTGGCACTGCAGTAAATACTGGTGTTACTACCAGTTTTAAACATCAGCTCACTACTATCCTGGGTTTTCTGTTTGGCTGTATTGCCGGCGGGTTTATTGCAGAAGCAATTGGCCTGGCAGCAGTGGTTATACCCGGTCTGGCCTTGTTTGCCTTCTCCGTAAAATGTTATGCCCAGAAAGTACTGACGGTATAATGATTCTAACCTTCAACCTGCAGCGCACAACCTGCATGGTTTCCATCTTTAGAAGCCTACTACTGCAGTCGTAAATTCACGAAATATCATTAAAGCACCTCTTGACTATCGCTTTCATACTCCTGCAAATCAACAGATTGCCCCGGGGCATTCTTTTTGAACATAGCTTATACCTTACATCATGATTTCAACAAGCAATACAACAGAATGTACAAAAAACTAGTACTACTTATACTTTGTGCATTCGCCGGTTGTGCCACCTATTCACAATCACTTTCAGTGAGTCCAGCTGAGCAGCTGAAGGTGCTGGTGAAATACCCTGGCCATGATCAGTTGAATGTAGCTATGCTACTCAAATTGAGTAACCAATATCAATATGGTGCAGAAGATATCCGTACATATATTATGGTTGGCGGTGTGAGTATGGTAGTATTACTGGTGGCAATCAGCTATGCTGCTTTCCGTTCCAGGCAGCGGCTTACCCAGGAGCTGGAGCAGCAGAAGCAACAGATCAACAAGCAGAATGCGTCTCTACAGTTATTACTTTATGAAAAAGATTGGCTGCTTAAGGAGATCCATCACCGGGTAAAAAACAACCTGCAGATTGTCATCAGCCTGCTCAATTCCCAGTCGGCCTATCTGGAAAATGAAGACGCGCTGTTTGCCATCAGGAACAGTCAGCACCGCATGCATGCCATGTCCCTTATCCACCAGAAGCTTTACCAGTCTACCAATCTGGCAAGTATCGATCTGTCTGCTTATATTTATGAACTGGTGGGCTACCTGAAAGAAAGTTTTGAAACAGATCATAAAATCAAATATGTTTTAGATCTCACAACCCTTAAGTTAGATGTGGCCCAGGCAGTTCCCATTGGACTGATCCTGAATGAGGCCATTACTAATGCCATTAAGTATGCCTTTGAAAAAGATGCCGAAGGAAAAATTACCATCCTGCTGCAGTCAATTTCCGATGATACTTACTTACTTTGTATAGCCGATAACGGACGTGGATTACCCGTGGGTTTTAATCATGAAAACAGCAGGTCGCTTGGCATGAGCCTGATGATTGGCCTTACCGAACAGCTGGAAGGAAGTTTGAGCCTGGAAGAAGATGGAGGGCTGCGGGTATGTATCAGGTTTAAGAAACTGGATGCTCTGAAGCTGATTAAAAAAGACAACAATAGTTAAACACCATGGAAGATAATATATTAATTGTTGAGGATGAATTTATTGTAGCCAATGATCTCAGGATGATTCTGGAAAAAGCCGGACACCATATCTGCGGCATTGCGCCTTCCTATGCACGTGCACTGGAGCTTGTTACTACCAAAAAGCCGAAGTGGGTATTGTTAGATATCTTTCTCAAAGGAGATAAAACTGGTATCGATCTTGGTGCTGAGCTGCTGAAAATAAAAATCCCCTTCATCTATATTTCTGCCAATACCAATCAGACTGTGCTGGAAGCGGCAAAAGCTACACAGCCTTATGGTTTTCTGGTTAAGCCCTTCCGGGAGAAAGACCTCCTGGTAATGCTGGATATTGCCAATTACAATTATCAGCAAAGTCTCAAACTGAATCAGCAGCGCGATAACATCTTTCAGAAACAGGTTGAGGCCATCGTCGCTTCCAAACAAAGCCGCAGTGAAAAGCTTGAACAGGCCTCCCATCTGCTGGGGGCCATTGTACCTTTTGATTACCTCAGCATTATTAAAGCGAATCCTAAAAACAGCAATTCTGAAACAGTAGTCATCAAAACAGAAACATCCAACTACCAGATGCTCAAGGAAGATGAGCTGCTAGATCTTACCTGCGTTTCGCGGCGGGATATAAAAACCTGGCGAAGTACAGATCCACAGCCTGCTGAACCAGCTATCGTCTGGGGTTACGATTTCAGGAAAATGCGGATGGACAGCGAATGGCTCAAAGCAATCAGTACCCGCTTTGAGTTATCCTCGGGATTATATTTCACGGTCGACACCAATACCGGCACCTACCTGCTTAGTTTTTACAGTACAGATCCCGAGCTCTACACCCAACTACATCTGGAGGCACTAAACATCCAGCATCTGGTACTGAAGGCTATTATCGAAGATATTGTGTTAAACTATAGTCTGCCCGAAAAAGGTATCCCGATACCAGAGAAACAACCCCAGGTAAAAGCGACTAGAGAAGAAAGCGCAGACTTCCATGGCATCATTGGCAAAAGCCCCTTGCTCCGAACCTTGTTTGATAAAATTGAGCTTATTGCACCAGATGATATATCCGTATTGATCTTAGGTGAAAGCGGGACCGGGAAAGAAAGGATTGCACATACCATCCATCATCTTTCACCCAGAAAAAACAAACCAATGATTACCGTGAACTGTGCTGCATTGCCAATCAACCTGATCGAGTCAGAGTTGTTTGGCCATGAAAAAGGAGCCTTTACGGGAGCTCATGAAAAACGCATAGGGAAATTTGAACAGGCCGATGGTGGTTCTATTTTCCTGGATGAGATAGGTGAGCTGCGATTAGAAGCCCAGGTAAAATTGCTGAGGGTTTTACAGGAAAAAGAGATTGAAAGATTAGGTGGTTCATACACCAGGAAGATCAATGTAAGGATTATCACCGCAACTAACCGGAACCTTGAAAAGGAGGTTGCCGAAGGGCGCTTTCGTTTAGACCTCTATTACCGGCTTAATGTATTCCCAATAGAGCTGCCGCCACTTAGAGAGCGTAAGGAAGATATCAGTCTGCTGGCCTATCATTTCCTGGATAAATACAGCCGTAGGTCAAAGCGGAATATCAACAGTATCAGTGCCGCAGTACTGCAGAGTTTATCTGCATATCATTGGCCCGGCAATATCAGAGAACTGGAGCACCTCATTGAGAAGAACATAATACTCAGCCCCGGTGAAGAAATTGTTCATATTGACATGCCGGTTATTACCTCCTCAAGCAATACCAACCATGCAAGTGAAACACTCCCTCCACAGGTTAAAACGATGGAAGAAATGGAGCGGGATCATATTATGAGTATCCTCCAGATGTGCAAAGGAAAAATCTTTGGTCCCGGCGGGGCGGCAGAAATATTAAATATCCCTTCCACCACGTTAAACTCCAAGATTAAAAAATTAGGAATTAAATATGAGTTTGTTAAATAAAGCTATTTATTTTGAGCCTCATATCAGGCGACATTATTTCTGAAATGCTTTGATGAGTCTCTTGATGTTTTCACCAAAAAATACACCATGTGTTACTTTATTGTCTTGTTCTTCAAGAATTACTTCAGATTGATCTGTAAGTATCCTGCCTCCTGCTTTTCTGATGTAGCTGGAAACTTTTGAAAGTTTGTTGTGCGGTATTTTAAAGCTGATCACTGTCATATTCAGGCTAATTAGTTCATAACAAATATAACTACATATATTAATAAAAATAACAATAAAGAAATTTATATTTTCTATATAAGATAGTAAATATTTTAATTCTATTCGTATTTGAGTGCATCTATAGTGTTGGCTGCTGCAGCGCGATAAGAACGGATACTGACAGTAATCAGGGTAATCAGCATGGAAATGCCCATCGCTGACAAGAAAGGCCATACACTTAACTGCATCCGGTAGGCAAAAGTTGACAGCCATTTCTGGGCAAATATATAGGCTAAAGGCCAGGCTGCGATATTCGCGATAAATACCATAAGTATAAATGAACCATTCAGCATTCTTACAAGTTCAATGGTAGAGGCGCCGAGAACTTTCCTGATGGCAATCTCTTTGGTACGCTGTGTAGCTACAAAAGAGATCAGACCAAACAGGCCTATAAAAGAGATAAAAATAATTACCCCGGCAAATACCCTGAAAAGTACAGCCATTACTTTTTCAGTTTCATAATACGACTCTACATCGTCATCAACAAAGTAAGAATAGTAAACTGCATTGGGAAAATAGCTGTTCCACAATTTTTCAACCTCATTCATAGCCGGCAAAATCCTATTTTTATTTAGCTGTACGGCCATACTATAATACTGACCCCTATTCGCATAAAATATACTGGGTGATATGGCTTCTTTAAGGCTCTGGTCGTTAAAGTCTTTAATTACGCCAACTATAGGTGCAGTGTGTCCGTTCTGACTGATCACTTTACCCAGGGCGGCAGCCGGATCAGTAATCCCTACCTTTCGTAAAAAGGTTTCGTTCGTTACATAGCCATTAATTGTATCACTCTTAGCATATACTTTTCCAGCTATAAAACTTAGGTTAAAGAGCTTAAAGTAGTGTTCATCACTAGGCCTTAACCTCACCTCAAAATCTTTGTTCTCCTGTCCGTTAAAGCTGAAATTAGTACTACTTATACCACTGGTCATTGGTGCCTGCATACAGAAACTGGAGGCTTCAATACCCGGAACCTTCAGTAGGCGGTCTCTCAACTGCTGCATTTTAGTCCTGCTTAGGCTGTCACCAGGAATCTCGACCATCGTTATCGCTTTCGTATTAAAGCCCAGAGGCTGCTCACGCACATATTGCATTTGCTTAATGATAACGAGGGTACTGATAATTAAGATAATAGTAATGGCAAATTGAACTACCACAAGAACCTTCCGCAGGCTGAGGTTACTATGGTTGACTGTTACTTTATTTTTGATGGCAAGGGCCGGACTGAAACCAGACATCACCATGGCAGGATAAAAACCAGCCAGAAAGCTCACAAATAATACCAGCCCCAGCATAAACACGAACACCACCGGCCCAGAGAACAAGCTGAACACTACCTTGCTTTTAATCAGATTCTGCATGGCAGGCAAGGCCAGTTCTGATAATATGCTGGCCAGCAACAATGAAATCAATGTAATTACGAGGGTTTCAGTAAGGAACTGCAACATCAGTTGTTTCCGGTCAGACCCCATTACCTTTCTTACCCCTACCTCTTTTGAGCGGCCAATAGATTGCGCCGTAGCCAGATTAATAAAGTTAATGCAGGCAGTAATCATCAGAAAAATTCCTATGATTCCAAGACCATAGATCTCTTTCGTGCTGATTGTATTGTCTGCAAAATTATTGTACCTATCATTGAAATGGATATTAACCAGTTCCTGTACAACACTTTTCTGATTCCCAGACACCTCAGTTTTTTTGAAATGCCGTGTATTAAAGCGAGACATAGACAATTGAAGCGCCAATGCATCCTGATTTTCACGTACCAAACCATAGATCTGTGTATTTGAATCAACATCATCCCAGCTGGTCACATTTTTTTCCCATTCTTTCGGATAGCTGATCACTACATTCAAAGGAATGCTGGTGTTACCAGGCAAATCTTTAAAAACGCCCACTACTTTTAAATGAAGCGACGTCCAAAACACAAAACTTTTACCAAGCGCCTGGGCAGGAGAACCAAAATATTTTGTAGCAGCAGCTGCTGATAATACCACGGTATTTGGTGCAAGAAATTCCTGTGCCGGGCTGCCTGCAATCCAATTCAGACTGAGTATATCAAAGATCTGCGCCTGCGCAAAATACACAGTCTCTACCTTTTTTATTTTGTCTTTACCAAGCTGATCCTTCAACTGAATTACACCATTTTTTTTCGCTACCAGGGCAACTTTCTCAAACTCCGGCAGCTCCTCACGAACTGCGGCTGCCACGGGTATGGGAGATCCCGAAGAAAAATCGTCAAAGCTGTTGTACTTCCAATCGGTTACAAAGCGTACAATTCTGTCTATATGTTTAAAGCTGCTGTCAAAACTATACTGGTACCTGATAAATATGAATATAAGCAGACAGCTTGCCATACCGATTGATAAACCCATAATATTGATCAGGGTATAAAATTTATGCTTTAGCAGATTCCGCAGCGCGATTTTCAGATTCAGTTTAAACATAGCATTTGTTTTTTAGCAGTTAGCCATTGTTATGCCAATACGATAAAGAGGCGAAGCATCAGCCTGCGGGCATATTGATGACAAGTGCTTGTCCATTAACGGACAATAGCTGTGCGTTACTGCACAATAATAAATCTTCCCGGCCTGAATAATATATTTTCTATCTTTAAGCATTATATAGCTACAAAGATTTATTTATCTACAAAGACATAATGGATAACTGGTTCAAGCGCAATGGCGTTCACTTCCTCATTACAGCTTTATTTCTGCTACTTTGCTTTTTCTACCTCACTCCTGCTTTCCAGGGCAAAACCCTTGGGCAGAATGATGTAACCCGCGCACAGTCTACCCAGACTGAAATCAATGCCTATAAAGATAAAGGCGTTACCATATTATGGACCAACCAGATACACGGAGGTATGCCTGCTTTCCAGATCTGGGCACCCTATACGGATAACCTGACCACCTGGATTGTGAAAGGGATCACGGCCATCTTTCCATCTTCGGTGGGCACGCTGTTTTTACTGTTAGGTGGTGCATACCTGCTCTTTTGTGTGATGAAGATTAATCCCTGGCTCAGTGCGACAGCAGCAATTGCCTTTACGTTTTCCTCCTATAATATCATCCTGCTGGTGGCCGGGCACGCCAACCAGGCCTTTGCTATTGCGTTTTTTGCACCAGTTATTGCAGGTATTTTACTCGCTTTCCGCGGAAGGTATATCACTGGCACAGCGATCACGGCTTTTTTCCTGGCTATGGAAATCAGGGCCAACCATATCCAGATGACCTATTATTTGCTGATTGTCATTCTCGTTCTGGTGATCATTGAATTGTACCATGCCCTTAAAAATAAAACATTCAAGCCTTATTTTACGGCTATTGCCTGGCTCGCTGCAGCTACTTTGCTTGCCGTAGCGGTAAATGCTTCCAGTCTGTGGAGCACCTATGAATATGGGAAGGATACCATCAGGGGCAAATCTAACTTGACCCAGCATACTGCAGAACCCAGCACTGGTTTGCCCCGCACTTATGCCTATGAATGGAGCCAGGGAGTTGAAGAATGTATCACCTTCCTGATCCCCAACGCTTATGGCGGCAGCTCCCGCGGATCAACAAAAACTGATACCCAAGTGATGAAAAAACTAAGTGAGATTGGTGCCGATCCGCAGCAGGCAGCCTATATCTCACAGAGCGCCCTGCCCCTCTACTGGGGAGAGAAACCCTTTACAGAAGGTTCATTTTACTTTGGGGCCATCGTCTGTTTCCTTTTTGTTGCCGGTCTGATGATCGTTAACAGCAAACTCAAATGGTGGTTACTGAGCGCGGTAATACTAACCATGCTGCTTTCGTTCGGCAGAAACTGGCCCTACATTTCAGACCTGTTCTTTTATTATGCGCCGCTGTATAACAAGTTCAGGGCCATAGAGTCTATCCTGGCGGTTACGGCTTTATGCGTACCAATGCTGGCCTTCCTGGCTGCGCAGGAGATCCTGCTAAATAGAGACCAGGCCATGCTGCTGAAAAAACTAAAGATTGCCTTTTATATTACAGGTGGTCTAACACTTATTATTAGCGTATCTCCTGCAATATTGCTTTCTTTTAAAAGCAGCACACATGAAACATTAATCGGCCAGCTTGCCCAGGGTTTAAAAATAGATGCCAGTCTGGCCAACACTTTAGTGTCTGCCCTGCTGGAAGACCGTACCGCACTGGCCCAGTCAGATGCTCTCCGCTCACTGATCTTTATTGCCACGGCCTTTGCTTTGATCTGGGCTTTTCTGAAAAATAAGGTCAATGCAACATTGCTATCCGCGGGATTATTGTTGCTGATACTGGCCGACCTCTGGAGTGTTGACAAGCGTTACCTCAACAGTGATAGTTTTGTGAATAAACAAAATTCAGTAGTACCCCAGATGCGCGAAGTGGATACGCAGATCCTGCAGGATAAAGACCCTGATTACCGGGTCATGGACCTTAGCCAGAATATCAAAAGCGATCTGGTTACCCCCTATTTCCATAAGTCGCTGGGCGGATATTCTGCCGCCAGATTAAAACGCTTTGAAGAACTAATCGATAACCAGCTTAGCAATAAACTCAATCTCGAAGTTTTGAATATGCTCAATACCAGGTATGTTATTGTAAGTGATCCGAAAACACAGGCGCTGACCGTACAGCAGAACCCTGCATCCTGCGGTAATGCATGGTTTGTTAACAAAATCAAGCTTATCAAAAATGCCGATCAGGAGATGGAGGGCTTATCCCACTTTTCCGCGAAAACGGAAGCCCTGGCAGAGGAGAAATACAAAAACCTGATTAAAGTTGTACCATCAAGAGATACTACGGCTACCATCAGGCTGAGCAGTTACGCGCCAGATCATTTGCAGTACCAAAGTAGTTCAAACACGCCGCAGCTTGCGGTATTTTCAGAGATTTATTACGATAAAGGCTGGACTATGAAGATTGACGAAGTAGAGCATCCTTATTTCCGGGCAGATTATCTGCTGCGTGCAGCGTCTATCCCAGCAGGTAAACATACCATCAGCTTTGATTTCCACCCGGCTTCCTACTATACCGGCGAGAAAATATCCCTTGCAGGTTCTATCCTGCTGGTATTGGTTATCGGTGGTGCCGCAGCGGCGGAAATAAGAGGTAAAAGAAATAGGAATAATCTTTAGGGTGGAAATTTAGGTAAAGTGCTATGTAAGTACCTCAGAGCTACGGAATTCCTTTTCGCTTTTAGCGATCACTATGGTTGCTACCCCGTTGCCAATGATATTTGTTAAAGCACGTGCCTCGCTCATAAATTTATCTACGCCAAGCAGGAAAGCCAGTCCTTCTACAGGTATTTTATGAATGGCCGTTAGTGTTGATGCCAATACGATAAAACCACTTCCCGTCACCCCTGCCGCTCCTTTAGAAGTTACAATCAGGATGCCTATAATACTCAGCATTTCGCCAACGCTCAGATGCACATTATACAGCTGTGCCAGAAAGATAACGGCCATAGAAAGATAGATAGATGTACCATCCAGGTTAAAAGAATAACCCGTTGGCACTACTAAACCCACTACAGATTTGCTGCAGCCCAGTTTCTCCAGCTTCTGCATAATGGATGGCAGGGCAGATTCTGAAGAAGAAGTGCCCAGTACCAGGAGCAGTTCTTCCTTAATATATTTAATAAATCCCCAGATGCTGAGTTTATAATAACGCATAATGCCACCTAGTACAACAAAGATAAACAGGCCCATCGTGAGGTACATTGTGCCCATCAGTTTGGCCAGAGGAACCAAAGTATGCAGACCAAATTTACCAATGGTATAAGCCATGCCACCAAAAGCACCCAGCGGAGCCAGGTACATCACGTATTTTAGACCTGTAAAAACAATTTTAGACAGCTTACCCAAAAAGCCTACTACCAGCAGCCTGTGTTTAGAGTAGTTGAGGATAATCCCGGTAATAATAGCTACCAGCAATACCTGCAAGGTGAGGTTGCTCATAAAGAAATCCAGCCAGTTAAACCCTTTGGCCGGTGCGTCTGTATATTTAGAGGCATTTTCTACTTCCAGTCCCGCACGGCTAATCTTGCCCGGCTGTATAATCACTGCCATCGCAATGCCTATGGCCAGTGATAAGGTTGAAACAATTTCAAAGTAGAGCAATGATTTGAGACCAATGCGGCCAACCTTTTTCAGGTCCCCCATACCACTGATGCCCAATACTATAGTAAGGAAAATAATCGGGGCAATGAACAGTTTGATGATGTCAATAAAGGTTTTACCAATAATCTCCATCTTTACTGCCGTAGCCGGTGCCGTATCACCCAAAATTACTCCGGCAATGATGGCAATTAATACCCAGAAGGTAAGATTGGTAAAGACCATGTATGCAGTACTCCGTTTGGGATGCTTTACAACCTCACCTGTGGTATTTTCTGTTAACATATAAATGCTTAAGTCTAAAAAGCGGAAAATACAATGTTTTTACATAATATGGGTATAATACATCACCTTATATTTTTACAGACATTATATAAGCACTTATATAATTACCTTTATATTTATAGCATGAATTATTACCAGTCTTTAGGCTACCTGGTTCTGGGAAGCCGCTTAAAGCGGATCAGCGAATTGTTTCTGTCAGAGATCAATAAGGTTTACCGTACCGAAGGTATTGTTTTTGAAACCACCTGGTTCCCCGTGTTCTACCTGCTTTCTACCCATAAAACACTCAGCATACAGCAACTGTGCGAACAGATAGAAGTGTCACATCCTGCAGCCAGCCAGCTGGTTACCAGTTTAAAAGGCAAAGGATTAGTTGTTACCACTACTAGTAAAGATGATGCCCGTAAACAGGAAGTAAAATTAAGTGCCGAAGGTAAAAAGCTATTAAAAAAGATCATGCCCATATGGGAAGCTATTACCGAAACTATGGAAGAGCTTAGTACCGAAAATCCGGGTATGTCAGCTCTGCTCAGCAACCTAACCGCACTGGAAACCACCTTCAAATCAAATGATGTGCCGGACCGCATAATCGGAAAACTACAACAGCCGGCTAACCAAATTTCAGACAATGAACAGTAATTTTTTTTATGGCAGCGAACACTTGAGCAGTGGTACCTGTCTTGATATAGCAGCAGGAAAAACAAAAGGAGAAATCAGTCAGGAGGCTCAAGATGCAATCCATGCCTCCTGGCAGGCAGTACAACAAATTGTTAAATCTCAGGTTCCCGTGTATGGTGTAAACACTGGTTTCGGCCCATTATGTGACACCCATATCTCCGAAAGCGACACTTCTCAATTACAGGTTAATATTCTTAAAAGCCATAGTGTAGGCGTTGGCAAACCTATTCCAGCAGAAATTGCCAAGATCATGATGATCACTAAAGTGCAGGCCCTGGCACAGGGGTACTCCGGTATCTCCCTTCAAACCCTCAACCGCATTATCTGGCATATTGATCATGACATCATCCCCGTTGTTCCTGAAAAAGGTTCTGTGGGTGCTTCAGGAGATCTGGCACCTTTATCACATCTCTTCCTGCCTCTGATTGGCCTGGGCCAGGTATTTTATAAAAATGAACAGGTCCATGCTTCTGTGGTATTAAAAGAATATGGTTTAGAGCCGGTGATATTAGGTCCGAAAGAAGGTTTGGCGCTAATCAACGGTACACAGTTTATCCTTGCCTTCGCAGTAAAAGCTTTGCAGCGCTTAAACGATTGTCTGGATGTGGCAGATCTGATCGGGGCCATGTCTCTCGAAGGCCTTACCGGATCAAAACGTCCCTTTGACGAGCGGCTGCATCAATTGCGGGCGTATAAAGGAACTAAACTAGTTGCCAGCCGTTTATCGGCATTGCTGGCCGGGTCAGAAATTAATAATTCACATGTTAACTGCAGCCGGGTGCAAGACCCATATTCTATCCGTTGTATGCCTCAGGTTCATGGGGCTTCCAGAAATGCCTGGTTACATTTAAAGGAACTGACGGGAATTGAACTGAACTCGGTAACAGATAACCCGATTATATTTAGTGCCGAGGACACGATCAGTGGGGGTAATTTTCATGGTCAGCCGCTGGCGATGGCGCTCGATTATGTAACCGTTGCGGCGGCCGAACTGGGCAATATTTCAGACAGGCGATGTTACCTGATGAACGAGGGTAAATTTGGGTTGCCCAAACTGCTTACTGCTGATGCGGGATTAAACTCAGGACTAATGATCCCGCAGTATACTACCGCAGCATTGGTTACTGAAAATAAAACGCTGTGTTTCCCGGCAAGTGCCGATAGTGTACCAACTTCAATGGGTCAGGAAGACCATGTTTCCATGGGGTCTATCAGCGGAAGAAAGCTGCATATGGTGATAGACAACCTTGAATATATTCTGGCTATCGAACTGCTGTATGCCTCCCAAGCGCTGGAATTCAGACGACCGCTTTTATCTGCTCCGGTAGTTGAATGCTGTCATCAGCTGGTTAGAGAAGTGGTTCCGGTTATTGGGGTCGACCGTATTTTTGCGGATGACATCAACCAGTTGCACGAGCTCATTACCAGCGGGAACTTACTTAGTACAGCGAATAAGAGTGCATTAGAGAATGATATTGAGCTTTATCAGGATGGTGAATTCAGTATTTATTGATACGGATCGCTATGCCATCACAGGGAGAATAAAGCAAAACCTGCTCCCTTCCCCTATTTCACTTTCCACCCAGATACGTCCGTTTTCTGCTTCAATAAAATCTTTAGATATGGCTAACCCCAGGCCAGAGCCAGATTTATTGTTACCATCGGTTGGCACCTGGAAATAACGGTCAAACAGTCGCTTCTGGTACTGTTCATCAATCCCCTTTCCATAATCGCGTACAGAAAACTCAATCCCCTGCTTTTTCTCCGCCAGACTAATCTGTACTTTAGATTTTTCTGCGCTGTACCGTAAAGCATTAGACAGGAAGTTGATCAATACCCAGGCCGTTTTCTCTACATCCGCATGCACATCTGCAAGCTTTGGCGGATGGATCAGCTCCAATTCTATCTTTTTCTGTTCTGCCTGGAATCTCACTGCGTTCAAGGCATAGTTTACAATCTCCAGCGGATTTGCCTTTACAAAATTCAGCTGCAGGTTACCTGTTTCCACCTGGGCAAGGTTAAGCAGCTCGCTGGTTATCTTTAACAGCCTGCTGCAGTCTTCACTGATATGCCCAACCAATTCTTTTTGCTCAGGATTCATCTGTCCTATTCTATCGTCGTCCAGCAGCTTAAGGCTCATCTTGATCGAAGAAATAGGTGTTTTCAATTCATGCGATACAGTGGCAATGAAGTTGGTTTTGGCTTCATCCAATTCCTTAAACTGAGTGATGTTGTTCAGGATATAAACTGTTCCGGCAGTTTTGCCCGTTTTACCCAGACCAGTTAGCTGCGCATCATCAAAAACAGGAACAACAATCTCCCTTTTCTGCAGCTGGAAATAAGATTCTTTCTGGTCAGCATATATTTTGATCGGCTGCATATTATTGCCGTTATTCAGCACTCGGTTCAGCAGGTCGTTCTTTTTCATCAGCTCTTTAACATTCTTCCCAATCACCTGACCTTCGTCCAAATTCATGATCTGTGCGGCTACGTTGTTCATAAACAAGATCTCCTGCCTTTCGTTCAGCCCGATAATTGCATCCTGCATCTGTTCAATAATGGCTTCAATGCGCAGCTTTTCCGACTGTATCTTAGCCACATTGCTGTTCTCCCATTTATCCAGCTCGGCCACCATCTCATTAAATGAAACAGCCAATTCTGCAAATTCATCAGTACCACCAAATGCCAGCCGCTGTTTATAGTTTTTACGTCCTATTTCCCTTATCGCCTCAGAGAATTCGCGCAGCGGATTAGCCACAAAACCCGGGAAGTTCACAATAAATGAAAACAGCACCAGGAAGCAGAACGAAGCCGCCGTAATCAGGTACAGGCTAGCCTTTTCTACCGCATTTTGTGCGGCGGCATTTTTCCGGAGGATTGCATCCATATTCAGGCGGTCTATAATCATCAGCTGCTTTCTGATACTTTCAAGGGCCAGCTTCCTGTCTCCCGCCGGGGTAGCCCGATTAATCATTACCGCAAAGGCAGATTTAATCAGCCCTACAGACTGTGCTTCCCCTTTTTCGGTGATGTTTTTTTCTTCCATACCCAGCTGCTCTGCAAAATCAGCACTTACAGCGGCAGATAATGGCAGGTCATGCTGATCCAGGAGCGCCCGCATATCACGCGTATAATTGAGCGTTTCATAGTTATCTTTTAATATCACCTTTGCGCTCGAAGATATCTTCTTCATATAGTACAGAGAGATAGAGCCGAACAGCAATACTACCACAAACAGGAAGCCGAATCCCAGGCGGAGTTTAGTTTTTATCTTCATCAGATTAATTGTAAAAACATTAAATTATATATCTGCGCAACGAGCCAAAATTAAGATAAGATCACCAGATCAATATCGCTCGAACTTAAATTTTTCAACAGGCCACTAAATACTGCCGTGCGCATAATTACCTGGAACAGGTTAAGATGCGGCTTGCCAATACAAATGGTGGTAATCTCTTTTTCACCAGCAACTTTAATAATGGTCTTGGTAATGTCGTCACTTTTCACCTTCATTACCTCCGCTCCCAGCTCTGTAGCCAGCTTAAAATTGTTGATCAGGTGTCGCTGCAGGTCCAGCTTTATCCTGTCGCTGCTCTCACTGGTACTTTGCACATACAACACAATCCAGGGCGAGCGGTAATAAGAGGCCAGTCGCGCTGTTTTGCGGATTACCGTTTTGGCCGTTACATTATTGGTAGAGATACAGGCCATAAAACGTTCAGGCCGTAGTTTAATCTGCTTTGGTATTTCTATGCTTATTTTGCGCTCCACATGGTGCGCCACTTCTTTTAAAGCCAGCTCCCGCAATTGCAGTATTCTTTCCGGCTGGAAGAAATTGCCCAATGCCCGGGCCACTTTGCTTTCGTCATAGATCTTACCCGCTTTTAGGCGGTCTATCAGCTCATCCGCTGTAAGGTCAATATTTACAATCTCATCCGCCAGGTCAAGTATTTTATCCGGTATCCTTTCCGTAATCGGGATGCCAGTAATCTGCTCAATCTCCTCGTTCATGCTCTCCAGGTGCTGTATGTTTACAGCCGAGATCACACTTACGCCAGCATCCAAAATATCCAGCACATCCTGCCAGCGCTTGGCATTTTTGCTGCCCTCAATATTAGAATGCGCCAGCTCATCCACAATCACCACTTCAGGGTTCCGGCTGATGATTGCCTGCACATCCATCTCTTCCATCTCCTTGCCCTTGTAGAAAAGCCTGCGCCTCGGTATCAGCGGTATACCCGCCAGCAGGGCATGTGTTTCTGCACGGTTATGCGTTTCCACATAGCCTATCTGCATATCAATGCCGTTTTTTAGCAAGGCATGTGCCTCCTGCAGCATCCGGTAGGTTTTACCCACACCGGCGCTCATTCCTATATACACCTTAAACTTGCCCCGTCTGGATTGCTTTACAAGGTCCAGAAACTGATTTTGTTCATTTACCATTTGATATGGATATAGCCCCTTTCTGCCAGGAAAAACAGGCTGGAAAAGACCATAATTCCAAACAGAAAGACCAGTATAAATTTAGCTGAATTATTGCGGTAAGCCACCCTGATATGCTGGTTTCTGTTCTGGATACTTCTCTTTTTTCTTTTCGGTTTGTAGCGTACACATAAAAATCCCGCAAAAAAGGTAAATACAGCGGTGATTAAGATTTCATAAAACGTTTCCATATTTATCAAATTTTGGCAACAGCATAGTACTGCTGCCGGTTTCTGCGTATCAGGAATAATTTATTTTTTCAGATCGTCAAGCGCCAGGTTCAGCTCCAGCACATTTACCGAGGCAGGGCCAAACAGGCCGAATACTGGTTCCTGTATGTTTTTCTTAAGAACATCAGCTACCACTTTCTCATCCAGGCCTCTTACCTCAGCCACCCGTTTCACCTGCATTGCTGCACCTTCCACAGAGATATCCGGATCCAGACCACTGCCCGAAGCTGTTACCATATCAGCCGGGATTTCGTCCTTTTTTAAATAAGGATGGTACTTTAAAAGAGTGTCTATCCTGTTGTTTACTTCTTTCAGGTAATCTTCGTTTGAAGGCCCTTTGTTAGAACCAGCAGATCCGGCCGCGTTATAGCCAACTGCAGAAGGCCTGCCCCAGAAGTATTCAGGTTTAGTGAAAGACTGACCAATCAAGGCGTATCCTACCACTTTGCCGTTGCGGCTGATCTTCTCTCCTCCACCTTTACCTTTAGAAAAACCACCTGCAAAGGCAACAACCAGTGGATAAACCACACATAGTAACACTATCAATACTGCAGTTAAACGCAGCGACTGTAAAATATACTTTTTCATTTTCTTTATGTTTTATGATCAGCCCAGCTTATCACCTTCTGGGTTTAAACTGAGCTGATCAGGGTATTTTAATTCAATTAGACGAAAAGGCCCACCAATAAGTCAATAATTTTAATGCCGATAAATGGTGCGATAACCCCACCCAGACCGTAAATCAACAGGTTTCTCCTTAACAGCGCACTTGCGCCAATTGGTTTATAGGCTACCCCTTTTAATGCCAGCGGAATCAAAATCGGAATAATAATCGCATTAAAGATTACGGCCGACATAATTGCACTTTCGGGCGTATGCAGACCCATAATATTCAGGCTCTGCAGTGCAGGGATTGAAGCAATAAACAGGGCCGGAACAATGGCAAAATATTTCGCCACGTCATTCGCAATAGAGAAGGTGGTCAGCGTACCACGGGTAATCAGCAATTGCTTTCCAATTTCCACAATCTCAATCAGCTTGGTCGGGTCATTGTCCAGGTCTACCATATTACCCGCTTCTTTTGCAGCCTGGGTACCGCTGTTCATGGCCACACCCACATCTGCCTGTGCAAGGGCCGGCGCATCATTGGTACCATCGCCCATCATTGCTACCAGTTTTCCCTGTCTTTGCTCTTCCTTGATATAGTTCATTTTATCAAGCGGAGTAGCTTCTGCAATAAAATCGTCTACCCCTGCCTTGTCTGCAATAAACTTTGCTGTAAGCGGGTTATCACCAGTTACCATTACCGTTTTTACACCCATCTTACGCAGACGGTCAAAACGTTCAGAGATACCTGGTTTAATAATATCCTGCAGTTCAATTACACCCAGCGTACGTTCGTTTTCTGATACTACCAATGGTGTACCACCGTTACTGGCTATCCTTTTTACTTCTGTTTCAATATCCTGAGGAAACTGATTACCCGCTTTCTGTACAATATTGCGCATCGAATCAAAGGCACCCTTACGGATCCTTCTGCCATCTGGCGTATCTATTCCGCTTGAGCGTGTTTCTGCAGTAAACTTGATAAATTCAGTTCCTTGCGGAATAACCGGTAAGGCGAAATTAGGTTCGGCCGATGCCAGCTCAATGATAGATTTACCTTCAGGTGTTTCATCCGCCAGCGAACTCAGCACACAGGCATTGATCAGGTCTTTAGCATCTACCCCTGTAGTTGGGTAAAAGTGAGTAGCCTTACGGTTACCGATGGTGATGGTACCTGTTTTATCAAGCAGCAACACATCAATATCACCCGCGGTTTCTACAGCTTTACCAGATTTGGTAATTACGTTAGCACGCAGGGCACGGTCCATCCCTGCAATACCTATGGCAGATAACAAACCACCGATCGTGGTAGGGATAAGACACACAAACAAAGAGATCAGTGCTGCGATGGTGATAGGCGTATTGGCATAATCTGCAAAAGGCTTAAGGGTTACGCAAACGATGATAAACACTAGCGTAAAGCTGGCCAGCAAAATAGTTAAGGCAATCTCATTAGGTGTTTTCTGACGCGATGCACCTTCTACCAGGGCAATCATCTTATCCAGGAAACTCTCTCCCGGCTCGGTACTTACCATTACCCTGATCTCATCAGACAGTACTTTGGTACCACCCGTAACAGAAGATTTGTCACCGCCTGCTTCCCTTATCACCGGGGCAGACTCGCCTGTGATGGCAGATTCATCGATGGTGGCAATACCCTGGATAATCTCCCCGTCAGTCGGGATGGTGTCTCCTGCCTCGCAGATAAACACCTCCCCTTTTTTAAGCTGACTTGAGGAACGCACCTCTATCACACCATTTGCTGTTACCACCTTGGCCGGTGTTTCTTCCCGTGTTTTACGAAGGCTGTCTGCCTGCGCCTTACCCCTTGCTTCGGCAATAGCTTCTGCAAAGTTGGCAAAGAGTACGGTAAGAAACAGGATCAGGAAGATAAAAAAGTTATACAGCCAGCTGCCCTGTCCCGCGTGGCTTACCGAGTAAACCGTTACGTAGGCCATTACCAGGGTACCCACTTCAACGGTAAACATTACCGGGTTGCGCACCATTGCGCGGGGATCTAGTTTTATAAAAGATTGTTTTAATGCAGTCTGCACTAAAGCAGGTTCAAATAATTTATTCGAAGATTTCATGATACTATTTAATCAGGGTAAAATATTCTGCCAGCGGGCCCAGGGCCAGCGCAGGGAAATAAGAAAGGGCATTAAGCACCAGGATCACGGCAAAAGTCATCAGACTAAAAGTTAGTGTATCCGCTTTCAGCGTACCAGCAGATTCAGGGATATACTTTTTAGCACCCAGCAAACCTGCAATGGCTACCGGACCAATAATTGGCAGGAACCTACCCAGGAACAGTACAAAACCTGTTGCCACATTCCAGAATACATTGTTATCTCCCAGGCCTTCAAATCCAGAACCGTTGTTGGCGTTAGAAGAGGTCATCTCATATAACATCTCAGAGAAACCGTGGAAACCCGGATTGTTGAGCCAGTTTTTAGGCTGTACCGCCCAGGCGGCATCACCATGATTGATATATATAAAGCTGGCCAGGGCCGTACCTGCCAGGATAAGGAAGGGACTCAATAACGTAATAATAGCTGCAATCTTGATCTCTCTTGCTTCTACCTTATGGCCCAGAAATTCTGGTGTACGCCCTACCATCAGGCCAGATATAAATACGGCGATGATCAGATAGATAAAGTAGTTAAGCACTCCTACACCGCAGCCACCGTAAAAGGCATTGATCATCATGCCCAGCAATTGCCATAAGCCTGAAAGCGGTACGCCAGAATCATGCATACTGTTTACAGATCCTGTAGATATGATGGTGGTTACCGTACTCCAGTAACCCGAAATGGCCGGTCCGAAGCGCACTTCTTTACCTTCCATGCTACCAGATAACTGCGATACACCCATTTTGGCTATTGCCGGATTGCCTGACAATTCGCCGCTTACTGTTGGGATAAGCAAAAGCAGCATTCCAATGGTCATTACGCCAAAGATCATCCAGCTCAATTTACGCTGGCGGATAAAAATACCGAAGGCGATAACCATTGCAATTGGAATTACAACCTGTGCTACCAATTCTACTACAGCTGTTATATAAGAAGGGTTTTCCAATGGATGCGCTGAGTTGGCACCAAACCATCCGCCTCCATTGGTACCCAGGTGTTTAATGGCAATGAAGCCTGCTGCCGGTCCGCGCGATACATTTACCGTATCGCCCTGTAGAGAAATAAACTGATCTTTTGCCTCGTAGCTGGTTGGTGTACCAGAAAAAGCAAGGATTAGCGCCATAATTAATGATAATGGCAGCAACAAGCGTGTGATAGATTTAACAAAGAACTCCCAGAAGTTACCGAGATTGGTAGTTGTTTTATCCCTGAAGGCTTTAAAGAACACTACCGCTGCGGCAATACCTGTTGCGGCACTTACAAACTGCAGGAACATCAATACAAAATGCTGTGTGAAGTAAGATACACCGCTTTCGCCAGAGTAGTGCTGCAGGTTACAGTTTACCACAAAACTGATAATGGTATTAAAGGCAAGATCTGGCGTCATACCCGGATTACCATCCGGGTTTAGCGGCAGCTTATCCTGCGTTATCAGTACAAAGAAACCATATATCAGCCAGATCAGGTTAATGCTCAGCAGGGCTTTCATGTGCTGCTTCCAGTCCATTTCTTCATGTGTCCTGATGCCAGATAATTTATAGATGCCGGTTTCTATAGGTTTCAGAAAGTCTGTCCAGACTTTTTCTCCGGCAAATACCTTCGCCAGGTATTTACCCAAAGGAATAGCTATCACCAGGGTAAGCAGGTAGGTAGCTACAATTCCAAATAATTCAGTGTTCATAGCGTTGTGTTAAAAATTTTCAGGTTTAATCAGCACGTAAATCATATAGATGAATACTGCGATTGCGACAATAAATAATGCGATCATAATTTTAGATTTTTTCGAACCAGTCGATAGATTTGTAAACGATCCAAACTAGGATCAGAAGGGCGATAAAAAGTAGTATCATCATATTAGTAATTTCATTGCGCTTGCCAATGATGATACCAAGAGGAAGAATTCTTTATTACTATGCTAATGATCAGCATATTATGAAATAACCAGATATTCTATACACAGAAAGACCCTTCCAAAATGGAAGGGTCTTTACCGATATGACACAAAAGATTTAAAGCTGGCTTAGACAGTTCTTAGCCGATGGAACTGGCTACTAGTTGGTTTTATTAAAGAAAAGGCTCATGTAAAGGAGCTGATATTTAATGGCATTTTGCCAGTATGTCCAGGTATGGGCACCCGGTCTGCTGATGAAATCGTGAGCAATGTTTCTTTCTACCAGTTTATCATGCAGGTTTACATTCACTTTGTAAAAGAAGTCATCTACCCCGCAGTCCATCACTAAAGCTAATGAGCCGGGAGTAAGCAGGTGCACCAGGTTAATTACTGTATTGTTCTCCCAGTTTTCGGGATGTTCTGCGTAGCTGCCCAGCTTTTCTTCAATCTTCCAGTTTTTTGGGAAGGGGCGGATATCTACCCCACCGCTCATACTGCCGGCAGTACCAAAAAGGTCCTGATGTTTAAAGGCAAGAAAAAAGGCGCCATGGCCACCCATGCTCAACCCGGTGATGCCCCTACCCTTGCGGTCATTTATAGTTTTGTAGTTTTTATCAATAAAGGGGATCAGCTCTCTGGTGATATAGGTTTCATACTTCCAGGCTTTATTTACCGGACTGTCAAAATACCAGCTTGTCACGTTTCCATCGGGGCATACTATAATCTGCTGGTAGGTATCTGCCAGAGGCACTACGTTAGGTGCTTTTTTAACCCAGCCAGAATAGATATCGCCGGCACCATGCAGCAGATATACTACCGGGTAAAATTTGCCGCTCTGGTAAGAATCAGGTTTTATTACAACAGCCTTGATAGACTTTTTCATTGATTCACTGTAAGTAGTAACGGTATCTACTGTAGCGGCTATGGTGTGTAAGCTTGAAATGGTGAGCAGGCCTATCAGAAAAAGCGTAGTTTTTTTCAGCATAAAAGGTTTTTGTAGATTGGTTTGATACAATAATAGTAAAATTAAAAGATCAAAAAAGGACGATTACCATTGATTTTTGGGTCTTCAAAGCTGGTATCTGCTATTCTGTGAATTTTTTCTGCTTGACAAGCAATGCATTGCGAATATTTTATTTTTTTGTGTACATGAAACCATAAAAATGTGAACAGTTTATTTACCTTTGTCGCACACCAAATCAGAAAGGTTATCATGATCTGAAGATATGGTTGCTGCGGTTAGATGATCACAGCCCTCCGCAAGAGGAAATAAAGGTGATACCAATTTTCGGGGTGTAGCGTAGCCCGGTATCGCGCCTGCTTTGGGAGCAGGAGGTCGTAGGTTCGAATCCTGCCACCCCGACTTACAGAACCCTTTAGATGAAAATCTAAAGGGTTTTTTGGTTTTTGTCAGGTTTTTTTAATGATTATTTAAAATAGATTTTCATAATCATTAAATTTCATGAGGTAAACATGTTCGATTGTCACCTTAAAATTTGTCTTTAGCATCCAATTAATAAATAGATTTTTGGTATATTTGATTACAAGTTCAATCCTCATGAGCGACAAAGAAATAGAACATTTAATGGAGCTAGCCAAGACTAAGCTGGAGGAAGCTAGAAAAATGACCAAAGCGCAGGCTATTCGTTCTCTCAACGATGTGGGTATTTTAACCACTAAGGGTGAATTTAAGGGTGCGTATAGACCGCTTAATAAAGTCATTAAATAAACATCTATGTATGATGTTCGTCCTAACACAATAATTGGCTTTCATGGCTGCGATCTAAGTGTAAGGAACAAATTAGTAAATAATCCAGATCAGGTAGAAATAAGTAATAAACCATATGATTGGCTAGGTCATGGATTCTATTTTTGGGAGAACAACTATTCACGTGCTCTTCAATGGGCAAAAGATAAACCAGATAGCGGAAAAATCCGTGAAGCAGCTGTGGTGGGAGCAGTTTTGCAACTAGGGAATTGCTGTGATTTTCTTGATTCCAAGTATACTGCCTTGGTGGCTTCCTTCTATCCAGCCATGGAGGAAGAACATCGCACCTCGGGTAAACAGTTACCAAAAAATATAGACGCTAAAGAAGATCATTATAGTGACGAACTTGTTCGCTTGCTTGACTGCGCAGTAATTGAATACATGAATAAATCTATTACTAATTCCTACTTTGCTCAAATGGAGAGTAATGGATTTAGCACCTCCACGGTGTTTGATTCTGTAAGAGGTGCTTTCTTTGAGGGTGGACCTGCATTTCCTGGAGCAAAAATTGAAATGAAACGCCATATTCAAATCTGCATCCGCAATCTCAACTGCATAAAGGGTCTTTTTATTCCACGAGAGGAAATTGATTTTCCATAATGACGGTGACTGTAGCGGTTGTTTATATCAGATTTGTCCTTTATTCACAGCTTGTTATTCATGTTTGAAATATACTAAATTTCAAGATGGAACATATATGCTTACCAACTTTAACACAATACAAAATTATTATGCTGCAGTAAACTTCAGTGCAGATGATGAGATCTTCATGTAAAAATAGTTGCAATTAAGGCTTTGGTTAACTTTAAAGGATCTGCATTAAAAGAATTGAGAATGGCTTTTGAAGATGCTGTAGAAGATTACTCAACAGCTCATCTACTGCGCCTCAGCTGCCCTTCAACTGTACTATTTCTCCGAGAAACATGCGCAGTAGATGGCCTCTTTAACACCTTTGGATGGGCAGCAAAGTAAAACATACCCTTATGCTACCCTAATCGAACCACGGTTATGGGACAGTAGAAAACTCTGTTGCTTTCCAATCATATAAGCCAGTTCAACTCTCAATTTTTATATATTCATCTGCTGACCGATAATCTGCCTGTTCAACTGCAATACACACTTTTGGCTATGAGCTTTTGATATGCATTTAGCCTCCCCAAGAAGCACATACACCCAAATTCAACCGAAGCTGAGCACTACTCCTATAAACAATTAACCGAGTAATCCTCAAATTGGATTTGAGGATTACTCGGTTAATTAAGAATGTACATGTTTTACCAATAAAACATTAAATGTCTGTGCCTTCTACTCATATCGTTAACAAGCTTTAAGACTATTGTAAGTCAATAACGAACGAACAGTTTATATTTTATTGAACTGTCTCCAAAAAGGCCGAACTATGTCCCAATTGCTACCTGATCTCAATTAGCCTGTAGGACTTTTATTCCACTTTTGTTCGTATCATGCTCGTGATCTTGCCATTATGCGTACATACTAAACACATAATAAGGGCATATGCTTTTACGTAGTAAATTATATGCACATAATATGTGTATACAGCGCAAAAAATATGCAGTCATCCCGAGCAAGCCTATACCAAGGTCCGTAATAGGTAGTTTAATAATTTTATTCGACTGTATTACAGCATGTTGAAAAATAAAGTGGAACGAATTAGTCGCAGTATCGTATAAGGTATTAAAGAAACTAAATAGAAACTTATGGCAATAAAAGATGGCGATTTTATCAAGGGGGTTCTCGGTAACGTGGTACTTAGAGTCCTCAACGGAAAGCAAGTGATTCAGCGGAGAAATCCAAAAGGTTCGGTGAAGCAAAGCAAAAATACAAAATGGTGTGGTAAGACATTTGGAATGGCAGTTTCGCTTGCTTCGAAAATTAGAATGACTTTAGGTTCACGAATTCTGCCCCAGGCAGATTCATATCTGAGCAGTCGTTTAAATGGCGCTATTTACTCTATACTTTTAAAAGTGCGAGACAAAACTACCGGTCTTTATTCTTTTAAGGAAGACAGTTTTGAGAAACTTGTAGGGTTTAATTTTAATCCTGATAGGTCTGTAGACCATTGGTTAAGAATAGATCCTTCGGTCCATTTGGAAGATCAGCAACTAACAGTAGATTTTCCCGAATTAACTGTACCAAAATTGTTGAGATTCGCTGATGATAGTGAGCGGTGCATAATGTCTGTATCCCTATCACTGTTTGGTTTAAAAGAGGGCAAGATGGTACAGCGATGTATTACTCAGCAACAAACATTACTGGAGCCCTATGCACCCTTTGAAGCCACACAGTTTAACTTCCATGTCCCAGACGGATGCCTGTATATCGTTACGCTATGGCTGGAGTATCATGCTCAAACATATAAAGGGGCGCGTTTTACTAACATACCAAAACTCTACTCCGGCTACGTTTGCGAAGCGCATATTGCCCCGGGCCTCTTTATCGAAGACAATCAATATATCTGGACCAACATGATATCTTTTTAGCTACATAATGACCTATATCAGATTACCAATGACGGCATTTGATACATGCCACCAGCTAGATCGGAGCCGCCTCATATGAACAACCCTTCCAACGTTGAACCTAACAGAATGAAATAGTATGTTGTCGGTTTAACTTTAAATAAAAACGCATGTTGCTTTTGTCTAGTATTGGTTATGTTTACCTTTACAACTGGTATTAAATATAAGGCCCTCAAAACGTGGTTAAAGGGAGGTTGGAAGGACTAGGGGTCCTTCCAACGTCCTTCCAAGGTCCTTCCAAGGTCCTTCCAAGGTCCATGTTTTTCCGAACTAAACTAAACCAGAACCCGACCAGAGTATAGGCAAGGTATTTTCTTATATGTACGACAAAATTATTCTTTTAATTACTACATATTTCACACGATATGTCGGTTTAATTTCTGAAAAGGTGGGGTATGGAAAGAATACCTTGTGGACTTATCTGCCTGAACATTTATACAGCTACCAAGAGATTCTTGTGAATGATGGTGATGTATTTGACCAGTTCAAAGACAGTATAATTCAAGATATAATATCAATCGCCTCACTTCTTTTAAGTTCCTGATATAACATAGCTTCATGCTGCAGATCTTCAATTTTGGCAAGGCACATGTCTTTAACAACATTCACAAAAGACAGTACCCGATTATAAAGGCTTTCAGCCTCAGTTCCTGAAACAGAAAACCCACTCCCATACCGTGAATCAGAGTAGCTTTTTTGTAAAAGATTAAACAGCCTTTCGTCTTCAGCGCTGCCACTTAAAAGGGTTTTAATTGGTCTGTCAGAAAATGCCCTGCATAAACGTAACAGACGACCTAGGTGATGAATATCTGAGCGGTAAGCCAGATTGACCCTCACCAAAGCAATACAACACTGCTCAACTACCTGATGGAGCATAAAGGTACATACATTATAATCCTGATGGGCAAGGCATTCAGTTGCGCCACGTAGAAACCCAGTTGCAGCTAGCATCTTTTGATCATAATGCTTTTGCGCTTTATTGGCGGCCTGCGTTGGAATAAACCTCAGCTCAGATTCCGGATTACAAATGCCACTTTGGTTATATAACAACTTTCCGGTACTATACACAGTAATAAAAAACCTGTTATTGCTGTTAATGCCTTTAAAGATGGTTTCCTCCCCATGCGATAATATAGTTACCGTGCCGCAAGGATAATGATTATTAGCATACTCCTGCACTTCATGTTCAATCCTTGTTACATTTTCGGTAACCATCAATAAAAAGTATTGATCTTTAACTTGCCTGGTGTCTGATGTGAAACAACCCTCCTTTTCATTTATCTCGGTGATTTGGCCAAAACAGTAGATTTGCTTTGGATGGAACTTTTCGGCCAGGTTCTTAATAAATCGTACAAATTGTTCTTTTTCTTGCCGTATTTTAGGTGAAAGATAGTTGTTCATATGATTTGGTTTAGTTGATTTCCAGAATCAAAATTGACAACAATGAAAGGAGTAACCTACTAAAAATTGTAGTATCTTACTCCAGTCTCGATGTTCTTTACTATCTTAGAAATTATTATATTTGTCTTTATGGAAACACCTACAAAATCTACCAAAATGCACTTAGGCAGGAAAATAAGCCGTATTCGTGAGATCAGGGGAATTAAACAGGATTATCTTGCCACTGAACTTGGCGTAAGTCAGCAAACCATTTCGAAAATTGAGCAGAGCGAACAGGTAGAAGATTCTACGCTGGAAAAAATTGCTGCGGTATTAGGTTTAAGTGCTGAGGCAATCAAGAACTTTAGCGAAGAAGGTTTAATCTTTCACATTCAAAATATGAATGATAATTCTACAGCATATTCCTATAATTACCAATGCAGCTATAACCCTCTGGACAAAGTCGTGGAATTATACGAACGCCTACTCGCAAGCGAACGAGAAAAAATAGAAATACTAAATAGCAAATCTTAGACTATTTGTATTTTCATTTCTAATTTGAAGATATGATCACTTTCATTTTATCATATCCGGCTACAACTCTGTTTTTACCATAGATGTGGCCGCTTTAATTTTATTATATCTGGCCATGTCTTGATTAGCCTGAAGAAATGCAAGAGAAACAAGCAGGCAAACTAATTTTATTTGAGCTGCAAATACTGCCACTAAACTGATTGAGATTACCATCTTAAAGTCTGATTTACCTAATGGATAAATCCACCCCAGATATAGCCGTCAAATAACTTCACTGGATGTCTGCCTATAACATGGCAATCCTCAATGTTGAGATTCTGAGCTATGTTATTTAAATTGACAAGATCACTTTCCGTGGCAGTCTCTTTTACCTCAAAGGCCATATTTTTGTCAAGTATAAAATCTATCTCCTTACCTGATTTTAGTTGGTAATAAGCGAGTGATCCCCGACTTTGTAATTGATTAAAAATAGCATTCTCAAACATCGCCCCGCTGCCCGCTTCTGCTGATATGGAAGCGATTCCATTATCCAAAAAATAGATCTTTCTAGCCTTAGTAATCTCCCTGTCTGGACTATTCGAAAATACAGGAATAGTGCGTATTAAATAACTTTGCTCCAGCAAATTAAGATAGTTCTCAACTGTAGGACGAGAGATTCCCGTCATGCTGGTTAGTTTAGATATATCTAACTTGGTTCCAATTCTAACAGATAATAATTTTATTAGTTTAAAAAGATTCGCGGGATTTCTAATGTCTGCCAACAATGCTATATCGAAATTTATATAAGAACTGATAATGTCTTGAATCATATCTTTCTTATCTTCCACTGATGTAGATAACACTACTTCGGGGAACCCCCCATAATTGATATAGGTTTCATAATAGCTTTTTAATCGCTCATATTCGGATTTCACAAAAACCCCCGCCTCTTTTAAAGGAATATCAGCAATGGTAACCCCATTAAAAGATAGTAGCTCTGAAAAACTTAATGGATATATTTCGAATAGCTTTTTACGTCCAGCTAGTGATTCAGAAAACATATTTTTCATATAATATGCGCTTGAACCGGTAACTACGAATTTTATATCATATGTATCATACAGGTATTTCAGTACGCTAGGCAGATTAGGCACTAATTGAATTTCATCTATTCCAATTAGCACCTTTTGGCTAAAATCTGCTCCTCTTTGTGTTAGTGCGTAAATAATAGATTCATAATTTTCTTCAGAAAATAATGATCGATTATCCATCCGTTCCAGATCAAAATAAAATTGTTGTTTTATTTTTGATTCGTGCATAAGTTGCTTTACGAGCGTAGTTTTTCCAGTACGCCTCATCCCTGTTAAAACCGTTATTTGTTTCTTATCGAGATGATCGAGCAGATATTTATATATAGTACGGTTATAAAAATTCATCCCTATTTTTAAAGTATACCTCAAAAATAGTAAAACTATTTTGAAAGTACACTTTAAAAATAGTACTACTTCTTTTAAAGTGCACCTTAAAAATAGTAACATCTATTGCAAAGTATGCTTATAAACAAACATGCCTTAGCTAAAGATTTAATCTGTTATGGGCAAAAATTGAGAACCCTATATACGTGTAAAAGTCTCTTATTTAAACATTTTTGCCTCCACGTATTTATTTAAAGCAGAGTACAATATTTTGCAAAATTTCTAATTTCAATTAGCAATGGTAAATGTGTTTACTTACATTAGAGTACCAATTATGAAACGTAGAACAGTTATCAAAGGATTAGCCGCAAGCGCCGGCGCACTATACTTATCGCGGGTGTCTGCAATGGGAATTTTTCCATCGGGCAATCCTCAGTTCTTACCTACCTGGAATTCATTAAGCCAGTATCAGGTACCAGAGTGGTATCGCGATGCTAAGTTTGGCATATGGGCACACTGGAGTCCGCAATGTCAGCCAGAACGCGGAGATTGGTATGCCCGGGGTATGTACCAGGAAGGAACTGACCAGTATAAATTTCATTGCGAGAAATACGGACACCCTTCTAAATTCGGCTTTAAAGATGTAATCAACGAATGGAAGGCCGAAAACTGGAATCCCGAAGAATTGGTATCCCTCTACAAAAAAGCAGGTGCCAAATACTTCATGGCCCTGGCCAATCACCATGATAACTTTGACCTCTACAACAGTAAACACCAGAACTGGAACTCAACCAAATTGGGTCCTAAAAAAGATATCTTAGCAGGCTGGGCCAAAGCGGCCAAACATGCCGGTCTGCCCTTTGGTGTAAGTGTTCATGCTGCACATGCCTGGAGCTGGTACGAAACTGCACAGCGGTCTGATAAAACCGGACCACTGGCCGGAGTACCTTATGATGGTAAACTGCAAAGTACTGATGGCGCCGGGAAATGGTGGGACGGCTATAACCCGCAGGAACTCTATGCGCAAAACCATCCGCTGAGCGAGAACAGCTATGACAATGGAACAATTCATAAACAGTGGAACTGGGGTGATGGCGTAAGCGTACCGTCTAAAGCTTATTGTGAAAACTTCTACCTCCGTATGGTAGACTTGATCGATAAATACGAGCCTGAACTGATGTATTTTGATGATACCGCATTGCCCCTCTGGCCCATCAGTGATGCGGGCCTGCGAGTGGCCGCCTATCTGTATAATAAAAGTATAAAAGATCATGGTAAGCTGCGCGCAGTTATTAACGGAAAAATTTTGGATGAGCAGCAGCGTAAATGTATGGTATGGGATATTGAGCGCGGACAGAGCAACCAGATTGAACCTATGCCCTGGCAAACGGATACCTGTATTGGGGGTTGGCATTACGATCGAAGGCTTTATGATAACAGCAGCTATAAAACGGCAAAAACTGTAATTCATACCCTGGCGGATGTGGTCAGTAAAAACGGTAACCTTTTACTTAATATCCCGGTTCGCGGGGATGGCAGTATCGATGAAAAAGAAAGAGTAGTGGTACAGGACATCGCTGCCTGGATGGAAGTGAACAGTGAAGCAATTTACGCCACACGGCCCTGGACTGTTTTTGGAGAAGGACCTGCAATGGAATCTGCCGCACCGTTAAGTGCACAAGGTTTTAACGAAGGAAAAGGTAAACCATTTACATCTGCTGATATCCGTTTTACCACCAAAGGAAAAACACTGTATGCCATTTTAATGGGCTGGCCAGACAAGGGTAACACACTGATCAGGACTTTAAATACAGGTGGCAAAGTAACTGCTGTGAATGTACTGGGCCACAAAGGCCAGATTGCTTTTTCACAAACAGCAGATGGACTTAAAGCACAGCTTCCCGAACACTTGCAGGGCAAGATTGCTTATGTGCTGAAGATTGAAGGTGTAATTATTTAATTTCATTTTAACCAGACGAAGAGCACGGTGTCAAATTGAGCTATTGATCAATGTGATTAACTTTAAGTCATCCCTATAAAAACACGTAAAACCCTAAACCCTACTCAAACGGAATACTAAACCCACTGTTTTTGTACCATTGGAACCGCCTGTAATAGTTCAAATTTACGTCACCTTTAAAAGGAATATAACAAGTTAATCCAGAGAATTTTGTGATTGGAACGCCCAGAAACTTATTGGTACTAGCTTTGTACACAATCAGCCTATCCAGCTGCGCATGGATAGCGTTTAGCCCCGCAGCAGGAAAGTTGTGGTCAAGGAAATCACCAAAATCATATGTAGCTACCGGAAAGTTTGCAGTAAAATCAAGCCGCTGCACACCATTGCTGAGCAGCTGATCACCATAAACTTTATTCGCAGACATTACTGACTTCATTTCCTGTGCCAGACCGGCCAGCTCAGTGTTCTGAACCATCACCACGGTGGCCGACTGACGATCGTCTGTATAAGCATTATAGTATTCGTAATAGGTCCGCGCCACATCCTTTAAACCTGTAACCCCTTGAAACAACATTGGGGCGATACGCTGATAAGGAAAGCTTTCAGAAATTGTCTCCGCAGGTGAAGCAATAATATATTTTGCTTTGTCTTTAAATTCATAAAGCACTTCTACCCCACCCATAGAGCAGGCATCAAACACAATAAATGCCAGATTATCTGGCATAGCATTCTTCAGCTCAATGATATCAAACTCTTTGCCTGTATCACGGCCAAAAGACTTGGTACTGACACTGCCGGTACTGGCCGGTGCCCATGAAGTAGCGTGCGACCAAAGCACCAGACCGTAACTATCTGCTGGATATTCTCTCTGCGCATACTGCAGCACATCTTTAAAAAACTCAGGATCTGAAGTGCTGTTTTTCTCAAATACTTTAACAGTATCACTTACAATCCTGTTATCATCTTCATCATATTTTATTTTGAGGAGGTAAGACCTTACACTGCTGGTTTTGATGTAGACAAGTAGAGTTCCGTTAAGGTTTTTTGCCCCCAGCTCCATCCTATTGATACTGTTCAGGGCATCATAACGCAGATCGTTATTAGCCTCCATATAAACCAATACCATGTTGTTTACTTTCTCTCTTTTTACTACATCGGTTTTTTTGCAGGAAACCTGCAGCAGCAGCAGAAACATAACGAAAGAACATTTGAACAAGGTACTTTTTAAGAGTTTCATCAGATAGAGATCAATTGGTTTTCAAAAATACTTAAAAAAGAGCTTTTAGCCCGGCTTCAAGAATTGAAGGCTTGAGAATATCACTAAGGTACATCTGAGCAGATGAAGGAATATGCCTTGGTGCCCCTTATGTTCCTGCGTTTAAAAATGATGCTAATACGCTATACCACACAAGCTATAACAAATAGATAATTAATGTTTAAACAACAACCGATTTAATGTTTAAACAATAACCGCTTCCCAATACTATCAAAATTTTGCGCGCTAACACGTTAAAATATGTTTTTTCCTATTAATGTGGTGTTAAAACTCAAAATTTTTACCGCTAAATCGTAACGATATATTGATATACAGTTAACAGTTAGCGTACAGCACTGCGCGTTCTTTGTACCATTCAATAACGCAACTCATCTCATAATATCTCTGCAGCCAATATCAAAAATCAAATAGTACGATAATTTGCTCTGCATGATTGCCCGCAAATAATTTCAATAACAATATCAAAATTAAAGAATGAAAATTAAACATCTACAACTTGCATCTATCAGTGCGCTCCTTCTTTTCGTCACCGCTTGTCGTAAAGATTCACCCGGAGTTATCGACGCTAAGAAAACCGCTGTCGAGTTCTCTTCGAGCATTGAAGGACAAATCAAACTTAAAGCTGCAGATGGCAGCTGGAGCGCCAATGACAATATTGGGGTATTTATGAAAACAGGCACGGGCTTATCTGGTGCATTGGCAACTAACAAGGCCTACAACACCACTGGCGATGGTAGTTTTAAACCGCTTACTACAGACCAGACCATCTATTATCCTGAAAATGGATCTCCTGTAGATTTTATCGCCTACTATCCTTATAAACAATCGCTAAACGGAACCAGCATCGCAGTAGATATTGCCAGCCAGACTAACCAGGCCGATATAGACCTGTTATATGCCAACAATGCTACAGGATTAACTAAAACCAGCACCAATGCAAACCTGGTATTTGCTCATCAGCTGGCAAAAATTGAAATCAACGTTAAAACCGGAACAGGCGTTTCAGACTTAAACGGATTAGCCGTAAACATCAGCGGTTTAAAAACCAAAGCTGATTTTGACCTGGCAACAGGTACACTTACTGCCCAGGATCAAACTGCAGCAGTTACAGCTAAAACTGGTATCAAAAACCTGGTTACAGTAGCTGAGGCTATCGTTTTGCCTACCACCACAGAATCTGGAAATAAAGTAATTTTCAGTCTTGGAAGCAGAACTTTTACCTGGACACTGCCTGCCGGAACAAAGTTTTTAAAGGGGATGAAATATGTCTATGATATTGAACTGAAAGGTGAAGGTACTGCAACTCCTGGTGTTGCCGCAGCCATCAGCGCAACGATCACCAACTGGACTGATGTTCCATCAGGATCTTATAGCCTTGATCAGGAAACTATCATTACCAATCCACCAACTTTATCTTCTTACATGGAGATGCCGGAAATTACTACTGACGAAAATACAGTATTTGTAGCGCACGGTTTCCCGGGCAGAACTGGCGTAAGAAACTACGCCATGTTATATGATAAAAAATACAAACTGGCTTACTGGGTTGCTTATCCATTACATGCCTCATACATTGGCAGCTCTGGCAGATCTGACGCATGGGCATATGATCCGTCTATCTCTGCAGATTTCCAGGTAAACCTGAGCAGCTCTTTTGGTAACGGTTATGACAGGGGTCACCAGATTCCAAGTGGCGACAGAACAGCAACGCGCGACCTGAATGCCACTACATTCTACTATTCTAACATGACTGCACAGGTATCTTCAATGAACCAGGGTATCTGGAACAACTTAGAGCAACAGGTAAGAACATGGACGGCACAGAGTGATACTTTATATGTGGTTACAGGTGCTGGTATCAAAACTGCAGCAGACCAGACCATCACTTATGCTAAAGGTTCTGCCATCCCTAAATACTACTACAAAGCATTGGCAATGAAAAAAGGTGATACCTACTATACCATCGGTTTCAGAATTGAAAACCAGGTTATCCCTGCGGCCAACAACTACAATACTTACCGTGTAAGCGTAGCTGATTTAGAGAAAGAAACTGGTTACAAGTTTTTCCCTAAGCTGAGCAGCAGCGTAAAACAAACTATTGACAATACTATCTGGAAATAATAAAATCTTATCTGAATAACATGAAAAATCAAAGCATTTTCGCAGCAGCAGCTCTCTCGCTGTTTGTAATGACCAGCTCCTGCAAAAAGGACCTGAACGGAACCAATCCTACTGGTACCGCAGTAAAATTCTCATCGGCCATTACCGGCCAGATTAAAACCAAAGCCCTTAACAACCAATGGGAATCTACTGATGCTATCGGTGTGTTCATGAAAAATGGTACCGGCTTATCAAATGTACTGGCAGCAAATAAAAAATATGCTACAACTGGTGATGGTACCTTTGCTCCTGCAACCACAGACCAGGCTATCTTTTATCCTCAGGATGGCAGCACGGTAGATTTCATGGCTTATTACCCTTACAAAACTTCGGTATCGGCAAATATCTATGCAGTAGACCTAACTAACCAGACTACACAAAGTGCTATCGATTTATTGTATACCAATAATGCTGTTGGATTGAGCAAAACCAGCACTAACGCAAACCTGGTATTTACTCATCAGCTTTCTAAAGTAGAGTTCACGGTTAAAAATGGTGCAGGTGTAGCAGATCTTACTGGCTTAAGTACAGCCCTGGCTGGATTAAACACTAAAGCAGATTTTAACCTGGCTACCGGTACTTTAAGCAATGCTTCGCAGGCGGTTGATATTACAGCCAAAACTAGCACTCAAAATAGCAAAGTGGTTTCTGAAGCCATCATCTTGCCTACAGCTGATGCTTCTGGTAAAGTAGTAACCTTTACTTTGCCTGCTGGTCAGTTCAAATTAACGCTGCCTGCAAACACTAAATTTGAAGCAGGTAAGAGATATACTTACGAAATTGAACTTAAAAATGCTGCTGCAGTACCGGTAGCCGTAGCTTTAACTGCTACAATTACCGACTGGACTACCGTTCCATCTGGTTCTTACACCGTAGGTGAGGATGTAACTACACCACCTGTAGCAACTGAACAAACTTTGTATACTGAAACTTTTGGTACTGGTGCAGCAACTGCAAGACCTAAAATTGCAGCTTACACAGGATGGGCTAATACAGGCTTTACTTTCAGTGATAGCTATGGTGCTGCCGACCTGAGAACAATCAGCGCTTACCCAGACAATATCCACGTATGGTTACCTGCAGCTAAAGATGCTTCACTTAAAATTGATGGTATCAACGTTACCGGATTTGCTAAATTGAAAATTAAATATGATCTGGCGCCAAATGCTTCTTCTGCAAGCTCGGTATCTGATGTAAACGTGATCACTGTGAAAATAAATGGTGTAGCCATTACAGTTCCAAGTCGTGCACTTACCAATGCAGATAACAATAAATTTGTAACGGTAGAACTTTCTAACATTCCAGCAGCAGCGGTAAACACCATTGAATTCTTTGGTGCAGCAGCAGCAAATACTTTAGGTATGCGCTTAGATAACGTAACGGTTATTGGTGTAAACTAATTCTAATCTATATGCAAAAAAGAGGGTGCAAGTAATTGCACCCTCTTTTTTGTTTAGCCACTACCCTAAAAATTCACTTAACTTTTCATTTTTATTCAGATAGTTGCTTTACCGAGACAGGGATTGAATCAGTAGTATCATTATAGATCCTCCGAAAATAAGACCAAATTAACGCTTAACACGCACCCTCGGTAGCACATAGAAGGGGTATTGCGCTAGTTATTCCGACAAATTTCCTTGATTTTTATCATAATGTTATCATATAAAACTTTGTATGATAACAACTTATATTAATACACACCTAGATTTCGGCGATTCGAATAGTATGGCCTTGGATATCACTTTTTAACAACCGTAATTGCAGCCGGTTACCCATATCATTTTTCTTCTATCTTATTAACCAAATTCTTGTATGAACAATAGACTTTTACCTCAATTGAGCGCTTTGGCGTTCTTCTTGATGCTCTCTTTAAACCTGTTTGCGCAGAACCGCATTATTACAGGGAGAGTAACCAGTACAGGCGATGGACAGCCCATAATCGGAGTTAGCATAACTGCGCCTGGTACTACAGTTGGTACCTTAACAGATGCTACTGGAAAGTACAGCATAAATGTGCCTGCTACTGCAAAAACCCTTTCATTTAGTTTTTTAGGTTACACGCCAAGAACACTTAACCTGCCGGCAGGAAACGAATTAAACATCAGCTTGTCTGAGTCTGATCAGAACCTAAAGGAAGTAGTTGTGGTGAGCGTAGGATACGGCACGCTTGACCGTCGCGAAGTATCAAGTGCAATCACCCACGTGTCTGGAAGAGACCTGTTACCCGTAGCAGCTAATAACCCTTTAATGTCTTTACAGGGAAAAGTTGCCGGCTTGAACATCACCAACACGGATAATGGCGATCCGAATTCAAGTCCGAACATTCAACTTCGCGGCGCTTCCTCGCTTAATGCAGGATTGGGACCGCTTTACGTTATTAATGGTGTTCCAGGCGGAAATATCGACAATATCAACCAGAATGACATTGAAAGTATCGACGTACTAAAAGGCGGTGCAGCATCTGCTATATATGGTACCAGGGGTAGTAATGGCGTAATCATCATTACCACTAAGAAAGGTACTGCAGAAGGCAGGATGTTTTATGATGGCTATGCCAGTTTTGATTATGTAACCAATAAACTGGAAAACCTTTCTGCCGAAGACTTCATAAAAAACCGTGTGCAGAATAAACAGGCACAGGACTATGGGGCGCGGACTAACTGGACGGATGCCGTAACCAATTCACCTGCATTTGCACAAAAACATACGCTGCAGTTTTCTGGAGGATCAGCAAAAACCAATTACTTTGCTTCGGCCGATTACCGCAATGCAGAAGGAATTGACCTGAGAGCGAAAAAGAAAGAGTACGGTGCCAGGATCACCATCAGTCATACTACGGATGATAATATCTTTACGGGTACTTTGACATTAGCACCGCGCTACATGAATACCAGCAATGCGGACAAAGGTAACTTCAATAATGCACTTACGCTTAACCCTACATACCCTATTTATGATGATCAGGGTAAATACAACTATATCAATACCGGGTTTTTCTCTAATAACCCAGTGGAGAATGGAACCCTCATTAAAGCTGATAATGACATTAAGGAAATGGACATTAATGGATCTTTAAGGGCAAACATTCTTCCAAACCTGAGTTCAACGGTAACTATTTCACAGATCAGCCGTTCGGCCCGTGCCATGGATTTCAGGCCTTCCACACTTTCTACCATTGTGCATGATAACAAAATAACCCAAACCAATTATGCAGCACAAAGACAGGAAGAAAACGACCAGAAGAATATAGAATGGACAGGAAACTATAACCTGAACCTGGATAAACACCACTTTAAAGCATTGGCGGGTTATTCTTTTACCGCCTATAACTTCAAACAGTTTAGTGCACAGAACTATGATTTTCCATTTGATACCTATATGTGGAATAACCTTGGTTCTGGATTATATAACGGAGGTGCTGCTGGTCAGGGCCAAGCAGCTGTAGGTTCAACCCAGAACAGTTCAAGGCTGATCGCTTTTTTTGGAAGGGTGAACTATGATTTTAATAACCGCTATATCCTTACAGGAAGTCTGCGTAAGGAAGGATCATCAAAATTTGGTGTGAATGATAAATGGGGATACTTCCCGGCAGTATCTGCCGCATGGCGTGTATCGGAAGAGGAATTCATGAAATCTGGCGCCCGCTGGATATCTGACCTGAAACTTAGAGCTGATTATGGTGTAACCGGTAACCAGGATTTTAGTAACTACCAGTCGCTTCTTTTATACGGAGGGGCCGGATATTTCCCTTTTAATGGACAACAATATCAAGTGTACGGTCCTTCTTCTAATGTGAACCCTGACCTGAGCTGGGAAAAATCTGTCAACTTTAACGTAGGACTAGACTTTGCACTGTTTGATAATCGCTTAACTGGTTCCATAGATTATTACACGCGTACCAACAAAGACCTCTTAGGCCTTTACAACGTACCGCTCCCTCCAAATTCTCAATCACAAACCTACACTAATGTGGGTACCATGAAAAACAAAGGTGTTGAACTAACTTTAAGCGGAAGTGTAGTGAAAAGTACTGACTTCAGCTATAACGCGAGTATGGCCTTCTCATTTAATAAGAACAAGTTCATCTCATACTCTAATGACCTGTACAAAGGCGCAAGTTTTCAAGATGTAGCAGGATTATCTGCACCGGGCTCTCCAGGTAATATACAGCGTATCCAGGAAGGACGTTCTATCGGAGAATTTTACACCTTACGCTCTGCCGGTGTAGATGAAACGGGAACCTTGCTGGTTTACAGGAAAGACGGTAGTGTGGTAAAAGCAAACGAGGCTAACAATGACGATAAACAATTTGTAGGAAATGGTTTACCGAAAGTTATCGCTTCTTTAAGCAATAATTTCAGGTACAAACGCTTTGATTTTAATGTTTATTTACGAGGTTCTTTTGGCTACAAGATCTTCAACAGTCCTGCTTTTTATCTTGGTACCCCAGCATCACAAGCTGATGCCAACGTGTTGAAATCTGCATATGACAGCAGCAGTAAATATTCAAAGCTGACCAATACCGCCACTTCTTCTATCGCCTCTGATTATTTCCTTGAGTCGGGATCATTCCTGAAAATAGACAATGTTTCACTGGGGTACACACAGCCGATTACTTCTAAATATGCCAAAATGCTACGGGTATATGCTGCCGGCCGAAACCTGCACACCTTTACCAAATATACCAGTGGTGATCCGTCCCTGATTGAGACAAATGGTTTGACACCTGGGTTTAATGGTTCATTGAATTACTATCCTTCTACCCTGCAGGTGATTCTTGGTTTGCAGCTAACATTTTAATTTATAATTATGAAACAGTATAAAATATATATAACTGCATTATTGCTCTCAGCTGGAGTATTTAACAGCTGTACAAAACTAGATGAAAAGGTGTACGACAAAGTTGACGCGGAAGGTTTTTTAACCAGACGGGATGATGTTATACGCGACTTTCTGCGCCCTTTTGAACATGGTTACTGGAGTATTCAGGGTAATGACTATTTTGCTGCTGTAGAAAACAGCAGTGATGAAATGGGCACCTATAACCGTCAGGGCGACTGGCAGGATGGCGGCTATTACCAGCGTATGCATTACCATACCTGGACTACTCAGGATGGATTTACCAATGGTGTATGGACTAACCTATACCAAGGCATTGTGCTTTCTACTAACTCACTGCAGGATATGGAAAGTATTACCGACCCAAGTAAGTTAAGTGTAACACCAGAAGAGCTGGCAGATTTTAAATCGGAGCTGCGTGTACTGCGGGCCTGGTTTTACCTGCGGGCACTTGATTTTTACCGTAACGTAGAAATTATTACAGATGTTAAAAACTCTACACAAGGTCAGCCACAATCTACACCTCAGGAAACATTTGCGTTTATTGAGAAAGAACTCACAGAATCTATTCCAGGCTTGCTTACCAGGGATAAGTTAAGCAACCAGGCTATGGGCCGCTGGACCAAAGCTGGTGCAGCATCTCTGCTGGCAAGGCTTTACCTGAACGCTAAAGTATATACTGGCACCGAGAAATTCGTAGAATGTGAGGCAGTTAGCCGTGATATTATCAGTGGCAAATATGGTTCTTATGCCTTAGATACCCGATGGGATGCCCCTTTTGACTATACTAATACGATGGTAGCTTCAGAAGTTATTTACGGCTTCCCAGGAACACTGGCTCGTACACACTGGCAATATGATGGCGGGATGTACTTTAATGCCATGACTTATGATGCAGCACCTTTATATTGCGGCTTTACAGACTTTGGACAGGCCAACCCTCGTTTTGCAATGCAGCCTGGACGTGACGTTGATAGCGTTGAATACAGCTTTCAGTTAGGCAAGCCTTTTGTTAAATTCCAACGTTACCCGGATGATGTGAGGTTAAAAAAATACCGCAACCTGGGTAACAGCACACGTGAAGGGATGTTCTTATTTGGATATCTGCCATTTACTCGCAGCGTAAACGGAGTAGCCCGTCCGGATACAGTAAAAGGAAACAAAGGTCCGTATCCATTATATATCCGCGATCAGGTGGGATACTTTTTAGGTGCCAAACCTGGTACAAAAATCGCAGATAAGGAATCTAACATGAACCATGCAGATCATAACTCTGGTATATTTTTCCTGAAATACCCTTTGTACCCTACACCAGATCCGAACCGTATTACATCGGCCTATGCCGAAATCAGGTTATCTGAAATTTACTATACACTGGCAGAATGTCTTTACAGAAAAGGTGACAAACCTGGCGCTGCAGGACTACTAAACCAGGTTAGACAAAGGAACTACCCGGCCAACTCACCAAGTTTATATCGTTTAGACGGCAGTCAGCTGACAGATCAGGAAATGCTGGATGAATGGGGACGTGAATTCTTAGGAGAAAACCGCCGCAGGACGGACCTGATTAGATGGGGTGTATTTACCACCGGAACCTGGTGGGATAAAAAACCAGATGCTGATAAGCATACTGAAATATTCCCTATCGGAAGAGATATCTTAAATGCAAATCCTCAGCTGAAACAGAACCCAGGTTACTAACATTACTATCATTAACCTCTCATAGAACCGTTACTCCTCATGGAATAACGGTTCTTTTTATTTGGGCATAACCTCCAATTTTGTATCCAGTAATCCCCAGACAAGTCTGCCTAGAATCAATTGTACCTCCAACATTATTTCCCAAATTGTTGCACCGATGTAACCTATGGAGTTTTGTTTAGTTAACATTCGATACAGGAGATCCTGAACCGAATTACAAGAAAACTTTTATGGGGTCAAATTTATCTTAGGGTAGAAATCAAAAGTTAAAAATGCTGTACCATAATCCTTTATTACCATAATGTATTTGATACAAGATTTTACATTATGGCGGTGAAACCTAAATATATACTCAGCGGAATGACTCTCTCTGGCGTTCAATTCATTATGTCGGACATGTACCATCGAATATGGAAGATGATCTTTAAACATATTTTACTCTTAATAAGTTAATTAAAAATATTTATTTAGCAATAATTTAATTTTAATAAACAAATTATGCATTATTAATTACTTTATGATACCATACCCTCTATCTCTCTATCAGAAAACAGGGTTCATAAGTAACTTATTTTATTCAAACCTTGTCAGTGAATGCATATTCGGATTGTTGGTCTTGATATTTACCGTAAATTTGCCTTTACAGCAGCTTTATCAATTGATATAAATTACTCCTGTATACACAAACCTGATCGTACAAATCAACAAAGCTGAACTGTTCATGGTAACATGCGCAGCTCAACATTACATTTATTATGAGAAAAACCCTGATCTTTTCGATGGTGGTTTTGTTCCACAGCATGTGGGCACAAGCACAAACCATTCAATCGCCTGACAAAAACCTGAGCCTAACTTTTGCTTTGCAGAATAATGGGGTTCCAACTTATCAGTTAACCTATAAAAAGAAGCCAGTTATAAAAACCAGTAAGCTGGGACTGGAAACCAAAGATGTACCCTCATTTATGGATGGTTTTACGATCACCAAATCGGACCAGTCTACCTTTGACGAATCGTGGAGCCCGGTATGGGGAGAGCAGAAAACCATCCGTAACCACTATAACGAATTGTTAGTAACGCTGGCGCAGAAATCTGTTAAAGACCGTACTATACGCATCCGCTTTCGTTTATTTAACGATGGTTTAGGTTTCAGGTACGAATTTCCTGAGCAGGCTAACCTGAAATATTTTATTATTAAAGAAGAGCATACTCAATTTGCGCTGGCGGGCGACCACAAAGCATTCTGGTTACCGGGAGATTTTGATACGCAGGAGTACAGTACCGTAACTTCAAACCTATCTGAAGTCAGGGGCAAGATGAAAGATGCCGTTACGCCAAACTCTTCACAAACTACATTCTCAGAAACAGGTTTGCAAACACCGTTGATGATGAAAAGTAAAGATGGCTTATATATCAATATCCACGAGGCTGCCTTAATCGATTATTCGACTATGTCATTAAACCTTGATGATAAAAACATGGTATTGGAATCATTTTTAACACCAGATGCAATTGGAGATAAAGGCTACCTGCAGGCCCCGACCCAGACGCCATGGCGTACTGTATTGGTAAGTGACAAAGCGGGAGACATACTACTGTCTAAATTGGTTTTGAACCTGAACGAGCCTACAAAGTATAAAGATGTATCATGGATTAAGCCTATCAAATATGTTGGTGTATGGTGGGAAATGATTACAGGAAAAAGTACCTGGTCTTATACAGATCTGGACAATATCCAGCTAGGTGTTACAGATTATTCAAAGGTTAAGCCTAATGGTACACATGGTGCAAACACTACTCATGTGAAAGAATACATTGATTTTGCTTCTAAGAACGGGCTTGATGCCGTCTTGGTGGAAGGCTGGAACGAAGGCTGGGAAGACTGGTTTGGTAAAACTAAAGACTATGTATTTGATTTTGTAACTCCATATCCTGATTTTGATGTGAAAGAATTGCATCGTTATGCTGCAGAAAAAGGTGTGAAGATGATTATGCACCATGAAACCTCTGGCTCGGTAAGAAACTATGAGCGTCATTTAGATACTGCCTACAAATTTATGGTGAACAATGGCTACAACGCGGTGAAGAGTGGTTATGTAGGAAACATGATTCCACGCGGAGAGCATCATTATGGCCAGTGGTTAAACAACCACTATCTGTATGCAATTACAAAAGCTGCTGATTATAAAATTATGGTTAACGCGCATGAAGCGGTTCGTCCGACAGGATTGAGCAGGACTTACCCTAACCTGATTGGAAACGAATCTGCCCGTGGTACAGAATACGAGGCATTTGGCGGAAACAATGCAGACCATACTACCATCTTACCATTTACACGCTTAATTGGCGGTCCGATGGATTATACACCTGGTATTTTTGAAACACGGGTAAGCGCTTACAATCCGCAAAATAACTCATTTGTTCACTCTACACTGGTGCATCAGCTGGCCTTATATGTTACACTGTACAGTCCGCTGCAAATGGCCGCAGATTTACCGGAGACGTATAACAAACATATGGATGCGTTTCAGTTTATTAAAGATGTAGCTGTGGATTGGGATGATACCTATATCCTGGAAGCAGAACCTGGTGATTACATTACTATAGCCAGAAAAGCAAAAAACAAAGCAGAATGGTATGTGGGGAGTATTGCTGATGAAAACCCGAGGGAAGCAAAAATCACTTTTGAATACCTGCCAAAAGGTAAAACTTTTGATGCAGTGATTTACGCAGACGGCAAGGATGCCAGCTATGACAAAAATCCGAAAAGTTATGCGATCCGTAAAATGAAAGTGAATTCGAAAACTGTGTTTAAACAGCATATTGCAGCTGGTGGCGGTATGGCTATCAGTATTAAATAATATATATACATTAAACAAAAAAAGCAGCTATCTCGGTGAGGTAGCTGCTTTTTTTGTTATCATACCTATCTGCATTAACTATAAAACCCGGGCCTGCGCAACTGTGAAAAAGCGTTCTTTTGCCAGTTTCTTTCTTGTTCTGCTTAGAGATTCTGGCGTGATGCCCAAATACGAGGCAATCATATACTGGGGCACACGTGATAAAAGTTCTGGGTGATAAGTAGAGAAGGAACGGTATTTATCTTCTGCAGTAGGAATAGTGACCAGATCAATCTGTCCGCGGCTATCTGACAAGCATTCTTTTAAATTATCAGTTAGGAATTGGTTTAAAAGCGGAATTTGATTGCAAAGCACTTCAAATTTGAGGTTATCAATTAATACAACCGTTGTACGTTCAATAGCATCAATACTGAATTTTGAAGGGGCACCTGTATGGGTACTTTGCGCATCTCCTGCCCAGCCGTTCTCAATTGCAAAACTGTTGATCCTGATTTTCCCCTGACTATCTGAACGGTAGGTTCGGATACAACCTTGTAAAACAATAATCAGATCAGCTGACTTCTCCCCCTCCCGCAGCAGGAAATCTCCTTTATCTAATGTCTTGATTACAGAGATTTCACGGATTTGCTCCCATTCAGCTGTGCTGAGTGAGACTTTTGATGATAGATATTGATAAAATTTATGGAGCATTGATAAGGGTTCTGGAATTGTAAATATAAATGCAAGTAAATAGATTCCAAGGATAAGTGGTAACATATGACAATCGGGAATCAATTGCCTTGTTACTGTTCTCCTAGATGGCGATCAATTCCATAGTTTGCTGATTTAGCCTGATCTTTGAATTGCCTATACTATTTAAAACTTCGGCTATTTGTGATCTTTCATTAATACCCAGAAATGTTGGAATTAGATTATCAAAATCAATCTTTAGAAGCAAATGAAGTATAATCAGGTCCTGCATAGTAAAAGGATAAATACCATTAATTCAGACATATAGCTGATGCTAGTATGCCCTAATATTTTACCCAGATCTTTTTGTATCAATGATAACCCTTTTAAGCGTACCTTGATAAGGTTTTTCCGCTGAAATATAAATTCCCGCTCTTGTTCAGCAATAGCTTCTGCAATATCACTTTCTTGAATTTTTTAATAATACATTAGTCCCCCTTAGATTCATTTTGAACAGGACTAAAATAAAGTTCGGATAAATTCCGAACTTTATCAATTTAGATTGTAAATTATTTTATCCCAGAGGACATTAGAACGCTATATCCATTCGGGGATGCCAATTTAGACTTGTTATAAAAAATTATGGTTAAATAATTACTACTTAGCTGTAATTGCGCGGTATAATACGAGAAAGCTTATTAAAGACATAGTTTACGGAATGTAAAATGAAAACAGGTGCCAAATAAGTTGAGTTACTGCAGTGGAGTTTCAAGTACTCTAAAAGTCCGCTTTAAATCATGGTAGAAAAGGATTTTCCAAGCGCCGGCCTTTGCTTCTTCTTCCCAGCCTTTCCGCAATGTAAGCGCTTTCTTACCATCAAAATCATTTTTAAACGACATCGGCAGACGCAGATAACCATACTGAGGTAGGTTATCCCCGCCATAAAATATAGTTTCCCCTTCTTTTCTTATCCAAAATACCTGATGGTGTGGTGTGTGGCCGCCTACGGTTTTAAACTGGATGAATTCATTAATTAATCCCTCTTCCTGATCCAGTAAAACCACATTGGCACTCTTGCTTAGGCTTATGAGATTGTTCTGGATATAAGACGGATTATCTTGCTGGGAAAGCGCAAACTCCATCTCTTTACGCTGGATATATATTGTTGCTTCTGGAAAATAGGGAATGTAGTTTCCGTCCTCAAAACGCCCCAGTCCATTGATATGGTCTTTATGCAGATGGCTGATCAGGATCAGCTCAATCTGGCTGCTATCGATCCCATTATCAGCTAGGTGGCTGTGAATTAGAGGCTGGCCTTCTTTTAACAGACCCAAGCCCGCGTCTAGCAGAATAAAAGTCTGATCAATCTCTATTACAAACGGCTGTATACTAACCAGTGTCACCTTATCGGCCATTGCCTGATTAATTTCAGTTTCGCCCTGTATTGCTGTAAATACTTTTTGTTTATTTACCGTATACAAACCTTCGTTTAAAGGTATTACTTTCATGTGCTGGATAGAATAAAAAAAGGTGGCTTGCCACCTGCTCTGCGGCCAAACTTAAGCTATTGTAGCTGCAAAACTATTATTGACGCGCATAGCTTACTTTAGTTTGACCGACCCGCAACTTAAACAATTGATGAAATACACTGTTCTCTGAGCAAAACATAATAATTAATGGCCGACCGCAAACCTTCATATTTAAATTTTGACAAAGAACAATATCCATGGAAACCTGATATCGACTACCGTAAAAATCCGGAGGCATACCGGGTGGGTAAAGGTGAACAGGGCGTACTGATTTGTGAACCTTATAAATCTGAAATTGGACAATACTGGAGGTTTAAAAACCGCGAGATTGCAGAGGAAAGCAGCAGCAGGATTTTTAAACTGTTTACAGAATATGTGAAAGCAGAAGACTTTGTAGGTGCAGATATGGCGAGGAAATTTCTGCAGATGGGTTATACCCGTGCCCGCCGTTATGCAAATTATAAAGGTGGAAAGAAATACGATAAAGAGCATGATTATGCAGCGCTGGAACGCGGAACCGGGGAGCAGGAAAAAGCTGAGTCGGCTGCCATATTTTACAAACTATATAAAGAAGCAGAGGCAAACCCGCAATATGCTACGATGAAAGTGGACTGGAAAAAACGTATGGGATAAGGCAGACGTCTACTGCTTAATACCTAAGGATGTAAAAGATAAATAAAGAAGGCAATTGAAAAATCTCAATTGCCTTCTTTATTTATTGTTTTAAATCGGGATCAATAACCCCGGCTTCAAATTCTTTATTTAGCTTTTTATACAAAGGTGTAGGTTCTGTAGTGATAGTTACTTCAAAGGTTGGACCGATAATTAGTTCAAGTAAATGTCCACCATGTACCAGGCCATCACTTGTTGCCCCGCTAAAATGGGTATGTGCTACGGGCTTTCCATTAAACAAAGCTACATCGCCTATAAAAGATGTGATTTCTGAAGTATCTACTTTTATAACCTTGAACTGTTTTTTAGCATAATCATAGAATCCGGCCTTTGCCGATACCGCATCGCCTAAGCCTTTGTAGTGTGCGCTTTTCACATTATATTTTTGCGCAAACTCTGTAAGCCCCGATACAACTTCATCGCCACTGGCAAATACCAGCATATAGGTCTTTGTTTCGCCTGCAGTGCTTAGCAGTTTCACTTTCATACCGGGAGCCTTGCCGGTTTCTGCTGGTTTTACGGGTGAGACATATTCCTGCGCCTGGGCATTTGCCTGGTAACCGGTTGTAGCCAACAGGGCCATCATCACTGCAGTTTTGAATGTTTTTATTATCATGGTGCTGATCTTTTAGTAATCTTATTACAGTGAACGCGCAACATTGTTTTCTACAAATTCAGCAATAACAGTAGGATGAAGAATTACTGCTAATCAGGAGCATAAATTACCTCAGGCAGATGAACGCACGCGCCTTTTTCTGAGGATACTGAGAAAGACGGGCGTAACACCAAGATAAGCCGCGATATGTTTCTGTGAAATTCTGTTGCTCAAACTGGGATATTGTTTGGTAAACAGCTCATAGCGCAATTCTGCCGAGGTGGAAAGTGCCAGGGTAAGTCTTCTTTGGTACAGGCTGAACCCATTCTGATACAGAATCCGGAAAAACCGTTCCAATTTAGGAATCTGGATATAAAGGTCTTCGAGATCGTTCGCCTTAATACTAATAGCCTCTGTGGCTTCCAATGCAGCTATGGAATTGCTGGAAGGCACCCCTCTTGAAAAGCTCATGACATCACTTGCCCACCAATTTTCGGGGCAAAATAAAATATTGGTTTCTTCGCCATTTTCATGACTTTGAAATAAACGGAGGCAGCCTTTTGTGACAAAGTATAGTTCTTTGCAACGTTCTCCGGCTGCAAGCACCACCTCATTCTTAGCAAACGTTTTTAAACTTAGCTTTCCGCTAATCTGCCCCTCCTCTATAGCACTAAGCTGTAAATGTTTGGCTATATTTTGAAAGAAGAGCTCGTACATAAGGGTTATATGAACGCGTAATGTACGAACTCTTTTAATTCTTTTTTAAGCACGGAGCTTATCAAGGGAATAATCTGCTGGTAATTTAAAGAAGCTAACCAGACGGGTTATTTTGAACAGATCGTTAAATTCAAAATAATCGAGGCCGGTATTGGTAAGACCAGGGGCTTCTACACTTATTTATGGATGTCCGTTTCCACCTGCAGAACCGTAAATCTGGCCGGTAGCAAAACTTGCATCACTGTCAGCAAGCTGAACATAGATAGATGCTAATTCTGCCGGCTGACCCGGGCGGCCTAGTGGGGTTTTCTTACCAAATTCTACAATAGCATCCTGCGGCTGTCCGCCGGTAACCTGTAAGGCTGTCCAAACCGGACCTGGGGCAACCCCGTTTACACGGATACCTTTAGGGCCTAACTGTTTTGCCAGTGATTTAACAAAGGCTACATTGGCAGCTTTGGTTTGTGCATAATCAAACAGGTTCTCTGAAGGATCATAAGCCTGTACAGAACTGGTGGCAATAATTACCGAACCTGCCTCTAAATGTGGTAAAGCAGCTTTGGTAATCCAGAAAGGCGCATAAATATTGGTTTTAATGGTTGCATCAAAACCATCCTCTGTAATATCTAAAATAGAGTCTACCGCTTGCTGGCGACCAGCATTATTTACCAGGATATCTAATCCACCTAGTTTTTCAACGGCCTGTTCAACAAGTGTTTTACAGAATGAAGAATTGGTAATATCACCAGGAATTGCAAAACCTTTGCGGCCTGCAGCTTCAATAAGAGCTATAACTTCATCGGCGTCTGACTGCTCCTGAGGTAAATAGTTGATTACAACATCAGCACCTTCCCTTGCATAGGCAATGGCAGCAGCACGTCCGATACCTGAATCACCACCGGTAATCAATGCTTTGCGACCAGTTAGTCTGCCTGCGCCTTTATAACTTTCTTCTCCGTGATCTGGTACAGGCTGCATTTTTGATGCAAGGCCTGGTGCCTCTTGTGGCTGCTTCTCAAATGGAGGCTGTGGATATTTAGTAACTGGGTTTACGAGCGGTTTTTTGTTTTGTTCTGACATTGTGAAAAAGTTTAATGGTCATTAGCAAATTATCCTCTTATACCTTAACCAAAGCATAGGAGGACTGGGACCTGCGTTCCTGGTGTATTTGAACATAAGAAGTATATCTTTGTTTTCTTAAATTCACAACACCCTGATATAAAGACCGATGTTTGACAAACAGGCATCTTTGGGCATAAAAAAAGCCGGTCAACTAATTACAATGCCAACCTCAGGTGTTTAAATTTTGGGGCATTGTAAGGTGTTAACCGGCTATCAGTAATAATGATAGTAGCTCAGTGATTGATGAGTGGTATGGTCAATTTTATTAGCTGAATTTATAAAGTTCTTTCAGGCTTTCTTTTAAAGAAGCTGGTTTTCTGCCCAACAGGATTTCCAGGTCATTACTAACAGTTTCCAGCTGGTGGTTTTTAATATCTGCAGAGAACCCGCCAACCAGGAAGATCACAAAATCAGGAAGCCCATGTTGTTTAAGCTGCTCAGCAAATGCGCCTGCTTCCACATCAGTATAATTCACGGTTTTTCCGGAAAGGTCTGACAGTACTTTTGCTACATCTTTATAGGAATACAATTCGCTGCCTGTAATATCATATGTTTTATTTTCGTGTCCGGCATGAGCAAGAACGTTTGCCGCCGCTTCGCCCATTTCTCTGCGTAATGCAAAAGGAACTTTTCCATCGCCCGCCGGCAGGAAAATACCCTGGTCTAATACCTTATCGCCAACAAAGTTTGGAATTACATCTGCATAAAGGTTGTTACGTAAAAAAGTATATTTTAAGCCGCTTTCCTTGATATAATCCTCTGTTTGGAAATGGCTTTCCATTAACGATTTGATAGCTGATGTTTCCAGGTCTTTGAGGGTTACGCTGGTATAAACAATATGTTTAACACCGGCTTTTTTAGCTGCATCAACTACATTTTTATGCTGTGCAAACCTGTTCATGTCTCCCGTTGAAATCAAAAACACTTTTTCTATGCCGGCCATTGCGTTTTCCAGTGAAGCAGCATCGTCAAAACTTCCTACCCTTACATCTACACCTAATGCTTTTAGATGATCTGCTTTTTGCAGGTCTCTCACTAAAACCGCCACTTCGGTGGCTGGTACATTCTTAACCAGTTGTGCTACTGTAGCCGAGCCTAAGTGGCCTGTTGCGCCTGTTACTAAAATCATATTGTTGAATATTTAAATGAATGAATTACATTTGTTTCACAAAGTAACTAATAATAGTTTTGGAAAGTAACTGTTACAAAAATGTAACAATGAAAATAGTGGTAACGTGAAAGTAACTATATGGCGGAGAATACAGTGGTTTTTGAATGTCCGGTAACAGCAACCCTTGAAGTTATAGGTGGCAAGTGGAAGCCAATAATTTTATATTTACTCTTACGTGGAACAAAAAGATTTGGGGAGATCACAGTAAGGATACCTTCTATATCGCGTAAGGTTTTAACAGAACAATTGAAAGAACTGGAAAAAGACGGCCTGATTTTACGTGAGCAGTTCAGGGAAATACCGCCCAGGGTAGAATATTCTGTTACTGACCTGGGTCGAAGTTTATCAGCAGTGTTTGATCAGATGGCATTGTGGGGTAATGAAAATATCCTGGCTAAACAGAAATCTGCATAAGCAATAACTGCAATTTTGACTGCTGTATCCTGACTTTCTATAAAAAAAACACCCGCATCTTTTAAAAGATGCGGGTGCTATATGGTTTGCCTGCCCTTCGCGGATCACCCGCTCACAGGACTTTTTTTCGAGGTTATGCGCTGATCTGCTGCGCGGAGTTTGATAACCTCAATTTAGCAAAATGGATTTATATTTTTTTATATTATTTATTAACAATTCAACAAATCTATTAATTTACTTCAAAGCTATAAGTAGAGCCCAACCATACCGCCTCGTACGCAGCGCCATTATGCTGGCCTTTGGTGTTCTTGAAATCAGTAACTTCAACAACATACCGACCTGGCCATAGCGGAGTAAATTCTATCTGTCCATCCTTATCAGTAGTTAGGACCTGCGACCAGCCTGCCGGAGAAAAAACCGAAACGGTAGCCCCTGCTTTAAGTTCATTGTTGTGGACAGCTTTTAGTTTTACAGCTTTTTTAGCCTGATATACTGTAGCATTTACCGGAAACACCTTTAATTCATTACTGATAACATCGCCGTTTACCAGTGCCGCAGGCTTGCCTACCTGTACTGTTGTACTGGTAAGGAAATGGTATTTGGTAGTACCTCCTAATTCCTTAGCTTCATGGCTTACTAATAAAGTATATTGTCCGTCTGTTTCAGGGGTAAAGCTTGCTATGGCAACATTAGCGCCGAGTGTAGTATTTAATTTCACCTTTTTTTGATCAGGACCAATCATCCATAAGCTCAGCTCCTTAACATCAGAATACCATTTTCCGGTTTCGTCTCTTTCGTTTTGTGCGTACTCGCCATAGAAAACTTTAACTTCCTGTGCCTGTCCTTTTTTTCCGGTACTTTTAGTTTCCATCCACAAGGCATGAGCAAATAAGCTGCTGGCAAAAAAGACTCCAACCAGCGTTAGTAAAATTGATTTAAGATGTTTCATATTACATTTTGTTTATCAGTGTTGGTTACGAAAGTAATCATATTATCTTACTATTAAGATTAATTATAAACAACTTGAACCTTCTGCGATAGCTTTATTTGAAAAAGAAGCACACCATTTTGGAAGGCTTTATTTCTCCTTCGTCGAAAGGAAGATCATTAACCTAAATATTTAAATCTCATTATCAAATACTTATCACACAGATATTACTCAGCGGCACCACTGTTGCCATGTGACCAGCAATTCACAAAATATATACGTTAATGAAAAGACAACTACTGGCAGGAACGATGGCAGGTATACTGGCACTTTCTACTGCTACTTTTAAAACTGCTGCACAAGAAGTAAAAAATGAAGTTAAAGACACTGCAAAGGTTAAAGTACCTTTTGAGGGTTATGACCTGAGCTGGATAAACGGACAAAACAGGCAGACTGATTTCCCACTGACTTTGAAAGATAAGGACGGAGAAACAATCCTCACGGGAATGGCATTGGTTGATGGCTATTTCAACTATAACTTTGCACGTCCGAAAGACAATACCCAGACGATTTCTGCCTCCATAGGACGTTCTAACGAATTTGCTATTAACCAGGCAAGTTTTGGTATAGAAAGTAATTATAAAAACGTTATTGGACGCTTCTGGTTTCAAACAGGGAACACATTGAACATTGTACAGGAAACGGATGGTTCGGTATACAGAGGAAGGAATACCAGTACGGGTAACTTAAAATTTATCAGGGAGGCTGCTGCAGGTTACCATTTCAATGTTAATTACGGGCTGAATGTAGAGATGGGTATATTCATGTCTTATATTGGTCTGGAAAGCTATGTGTTGCAGGAAAATTGGAGTTACCAGCGTTCTATGGTGTGCGATTTTACACCCTTTTATTTTCAGGGGGCAAGGTTGCAGTACTTCCCAACCAGAAACCTGAAAACAGAGTTATGGATACTGAACGGATGGCAAACCTATAACAGCTTTAGCAAGGCGCCTGGTCTGGGTTCTTCTACGTATTATCGTCCAAATGATGATCTGCAGCTGGTAGCTAATTTCTATTACGGTACAGACAGCAGAAGCGGCACACCAGAGCTCTCTTCGGTTAAGCGTTTTCATCATGACAACAGTATAGTGTACCGCTATTTTAAAAACAAGGAATCGGCCGGACTATCACAAGCTGCATTCAGCTTAAACAGTCACTATGGTTTCCAATCTGGCGAGGGTGTAAAAGCAAAAACGAACTATATGACCGGAAGCGCCTTGTCGAGCAGGTTATGGTTTAACAAAAATAAACTGGGCTGGACAATGCGTGCAGATTATGTTACCAATCCAGGTTTGTACCTGGCGTTTTCTCCTGCACCGGCTATTTCTGACCCGGCTACAGGCGCTATCATCCCTAATGATTTTGACAATGCTATAGCTGCAGGCAGTAACCTGAGGATTACACAGCTGAGCACCACTTTTGATTATATGCCGAACCAGTTTATGACCTTTAGACTGGAATATGGTCACAGAAGCTCGAATGTTCCTTACTTTGCCGGCCCGGGTGGCACCACTTCACAAACCGGTTTCAGCAATGACACACTAGATCCGAACTGGAAGCCAGACCTTAGGAAGTATGAAAACAGGCTCACCTTATCAATGAACTTCAGGTTATAAGTAAACTGCCCCTTTCGGGGCATTTTGAAATGCACTAATGCATTCTTTAAAAACGATATGTACAGTAAAGCCCTGACGCGGAAAAAGCTTAAAGTATTTTATAAAATAAGCTAAAAACAGGGTGTTCGTTCAAATTATGTCTGATAATTGGAGGCCTTCGTTGAAATATTCTATATTTGAACAGGAGTAACCAACCGCCAAAAAATCAACAGTTTAAAACCGAGCGAAAAAAAAACATGATATGAACCCGCATTTAGACCCAACTGATTTGGGTATATTAAATCTGCTACAGGAGAACGGCAGATTAACTAATAAGGAACTTGCATATAATTTAAACCGCACCATATCCCCAATATTTGACCGGAGAAAGCGTCTGGAAGAACTGGGTTATATTAAAAAGTATGTTGCGGTACTTGACCGGGAAAAGATTACGAACAGCCTGGTTGCCTTTCCGCATATTGTACTTACCTCACATGGAGAGGATGCCCTGGCAACTTTTCAGGCGAAGGTGGTAGAATTTCCGGAAGTTCTGGAATGTTATCATATCACGGGAAAATATGACTTCATGCTAAAGATTATGATCCCTGATATGCCCGCTTACAATGCCTTCCTCCGTCAGAAAATCTCACCGATGGAGAATGTTGGAAATGTACACAGCTCACTGGTTATAGCCCAGGCGAAAGCTGAAATAGGATTGCCAATTACGGTAGAGTAATATAAAGGCCGGTTTAAAAACCGGCCTTTGTATTTATTGTACTAAATTACCATCTTCCAGGTCCCCGGCCATGATGACCATGCCCGTGACCATGACCATGACCGTATCCTCTACCTCTTCCTCTGCCAGAATCCTGAACTAAGCAGGAACTTAACAATGATGCCGTTACCAACAGCAGCATTAAACTTTTCCATGTTTTCATTTTGTGTGATTTAAATGTATAACCTAACTTATATAATCTTATGACTACGCCTGTTTTAAAAGGATTAACCACTACATAAGAATTGTTTCAATTAGCCTTGCCACAGGTAGCGCATTATCCTTATTGCAGAGGTATATAAATAGTGATCAAACCATTTAACTAAATAGTGGCCAATTAATTCAGCAAAATAAAGATTATTTACAAAGTGTCATACAGATGAATGTTTCAATAATTTTATCTGAACATCAACCAAAAAGACATGAATAAAATAATGAGTATTGTAAGAATTGATGAGGGATCTATGACCCCAAAATACTTGCAACTGTTCAATTCTATTTTACAGGGTATACAATCTGGAGAGATTAAAAAGAATGACCTGCTCCCATCTATAAATGAATTTAGCTGCGCCCTGGAAACCGCCAGAAGCACCATTGAACGTGCTTATAATGAATTAAAAAAAGTAGGCCTGGCCAAATCCGTAGCAGGTAAAGGCTTTTTTATTGTTCATACCTGTTTCCACCGTCCTGTTAAAGTATTGCTACTATTTAACAAATTAAGTATGCACAAAGAAATTATGTATGATAGCTTTGCCTCCACCCTGGGCAATGAAGCTGCTATTGATTTCTATATTTACAACAATGACTATAATCTCTTTAAGAGACTGCTGACCGAGAAAGCGAGCCAGTATGCGAAATGTGTAATTGTACCGCATTTTAAGGAAGACCGCGACCTGGGTTACCAGCTTATTAATACCCTGCCGAAGGAAAAGTTGGTATTATTAGACAAACTGGCGGAAGGCATTGCGGGCAACTTTGCCGCAGTATATGAAAACTTTGAGGAAGATATTTTCTGCGCACTGAGGCAACTGAAGGACCGGCTGCGTAAGTACCATACTTTGAAGATCGTATTTCCTCAAAATGCTTACTATTCAAAAAAAATACTGTTGGGCTTTCTCAAGTTTTGTCACCAATATGAATTTAAACAAGATATTCTATCTGGCCTGCAGCAGGAAAAGATTGAGGCGGGCGTAGCCTATATCAACCTGGCTGAGGATGATCTGGTGCTGTTGGTAGAAAAGATCAACCAGGAAAACTATAAGCTGGGACAGCAGGTTGGCGTAATCTCTTATAATGAAACCCCGATTAAAAAAATAATTATGAATGGCATTACCACCATTTCCACAGATTTTGACCGCATGGGTCGTGAAGCCGCAGAACTGGTACTGAACAACTTAACAGAAAAGATCCAGATCCCATTTACGGTTACAGTACGGAATTCGATATAGGTATATGGCCGGAAAATGCTTGAATTAAAAAATAAATTTGCAAACATAAATATTTATTGTACTTTTGCAATCCCAACAGCAACCAAGGTTATTTATAATCATCAATTGCTGGTCAAGTTCGGGGTGTAGCGTAGCCCGGTATCGCGCCTGCTTTGGGAGCAGGAGGTCGTAGGTTCGAATCCTGCCACCCCGACTTATAAGATTTAACATCTTACATCAACCTCTAAACTTAATTGTTTAGAGGTTTTTTGTTTTTTAGCGAATTCCAGGCTCCCGGATATCGGGGAATAATAACAATTCAAACAGTTATTATTCAAACCGGATAGCCATAGAGGAAAAGTTAAGAATCATTTTATCAAACTGCTTAATCAAATCCTGACCTATATTTCCATAAAAATGGTCTGTGTTCTTATCTAGGCTTTCGCGAAAGTGAATTTACTTCTGCTCCCGTTATGCAACCAACCTTAATAACCCCGTTCAATATGACCATCTTAAACGCTTTGGCTGTGCTCTTGGTAACAGTAGACAGGTTTGCACCTGTATCAAAGACGAAGTCTTTAGTCTGTTTAAGCTGAAGTTACCACTAAAACGTTAAACTATTTTGTGTTTAAGGTGTTGCATGCTTTGACTGAGGATTCGAGACCTCAATCTTACTTAATCCTCTCCATGAAAATATCGATACTTATTTTAGCGCATAAAAATGTGTGGCAGTTACAGAAGCTGGTTGAGCGCCTGGCCGAAAGCTTTGACATTTTTATCCATGCTGACCAGAAATGGGATCTGGATACCACAATTTTCGAGTCGTACGGGAATGTGTATTTTGTGAAGCGCCATGAAGTGCATTGGGGAAGTCACCTGCAGATAGACGCAACAGTGGAACTTTTTACCGCAGCCTGGAAAAAACAGTACGACTATTATATGTTGATTAGCGGTCAGGATCTTCCCATCAAAAGCAACAGGGCGATCATGAACTTTGCAGCGGAAAACAGGGAAATTAACTTTGTAAATTATGAGTCGCTGCCTAAGGAAGACTGGGCCGATCAGAACGGGGGTTTTGACCGACTGGATTATTATCACGGGATTCACTTTGAAGCTAAAAACCTGGGTATGCTGAAAAGAAAGATCTATACAGCTTTGCGGAAATTCCATCGTTTAACCGGTATTAAACGGAAACCCTACCCTGTAAAATACTATGGCGGCTGGAACTGGGTAAATATAAATAAGGATGCTATGAATGAAATATTCAGGTTTCTTAGCGTTAATCCGCTGTTTCTGAAACGTTTTAAATATACCGTAAGCGGCGATGAGATCTGGGTTCAGACCATTTTAGCTAATTCCATAACCAATATAGAAAGTGACAGTTTACGCTATACGGAATGGGAAGAAAAAACAGCACATCCAAATGTGCTGAGAATGGCAGACCTGGACCGGCTGATGCAGGCCAAGGATCTGTTTGCCCGTAAGTTTGACGAGAAGATTGATAAAGAAGTGATTGAAAAAATTTATGAGCTAACCGGCGGAGTACATTAGCGACTGGCAGAACTTATTCTTCCCTTAAACAATCTACCGGGTTCTTAAAACCTGCCCGGATAGCCTGAACACATACAGTTAACCAGGAAATTGCGATAGCCAGTATCCCTGCAGCGGCAAAGTACCAGAGCTGCAGATCTACACGGTAAGCAAAGGTCTCGAGCCACTTCTGGGTAAGTATGTAACTTAGCGGCAGCGCAATTAGTATGGCAGCCAGCACGGGACGGAGAAAGTCTGTAGATAATTTATAAATGATAGACCATTCACTGGCGCCTAAAACTTTTCTTATTCCTATTTCCTTCAGTTTCCGCTGGGCGGTAAAAGATGACAGTCCAAACAGACCCAGGCAGGAAATAATAACGGCCAAAGCAGCGAAGTAACGTGACAGCATAGCAACCCTGTTTTCTGCAATATACTGCTCCTGATAATCCTGATCGAGAAAGCGGTATTCAAAAACACCCTGATGGTTAAAATCATGGTAGAGCTCTTCCAATGACTGTATAGTTTCTTTTTCATGACCGCTTTTTATTTTTACCATGATCCGGTTGGTATGCTGACTGTCATAGGTAAAAAACATAGGTTTAATCAGTTCATGCATCGATTCAAAATGCACATCTTTCACCACACCGATTATCTGCAGGTCTTTACCCCACAAATTAAAGATCTTACCGACCGGATTTTTTAATCCCATGACTTTAATGGCTGTTTCATTAAAGATGACCTTGGTGCTGTCTGATCCAAACTGGCTGGAAAACGCACGTCCCTGAGCCAGTTCCATTCCCATTGTTTCAATAAGGCCGCTGTTGATGCCGGCAAGCTGGAAAGCAATGACCTGTTTAGGGTCTCTCCCCTCCCAGTTAAAACTGCCAAGTGTATTTTTAACATCGCCAATAAATCTTTTGTTCATACTGGAAGCATTAAGAACACCCGGAAGCTCTTTTATCGCGGCGATGAATGAACCACCATTGATTTTCAGCGGTCCGTTGGGCTCAATATAAAGCACGTTATCTTTCTGATAGCCTATCTTGCCGTGCTGCACAAATTCTATTTGTTTATATACTACCAGTACGGCCACGATGAGCATTACGGATAGGGTGAACTGGAATACGACCAATCCCTTGCGCGTCCATAACTCTCCGGCAGTATGCACTATTTTGCCTTTTAGAGACGCTACAGGTTGAAAACCGGATAGATAGAGTGCGGGGTAACTCCCTGAAAGTAAACCCGTCAAGACAGTTATAGCCATAAGCATAAGCACCATCCATAAATCAAAATGAAGGCTTAGCTGTTTGCCGGTAATCCCATTAAATGTGGGCAGTAATAGCTCTACAAGCAGCAGGGAGATAAATACGGCAATAATAGTTAAAGATAATGACTCTGCCAGGTACTGTACAGCAAGAGAAGCCCGGCTTGCACCTAATACTTTTTTGATACCGACCTCTTTCATGCGTACAGCCGCACGGGCTGTGGCGAGGTTCATAAAATTTACACAAGCTATTATCAGTATAAAAATAGCAATCAATGAAAACAGCTTTACGTATTCTATCCTTCCACCAGTCTGTTTGCCGTTCTCGTACTGATTGTACAGGTAACCATCAGCAAATGGACGCGCAAAAAGTTGTCGCCGGTTCTCGCCTTTTTGTTTCATAAGGCCTTTAACCCTGGCATTGAATTCATCAAGCGAAGCATCTTTCTTTAGCTGTACATAGGTGTTAGGACCATGGTTGCTCCATTTTCTGAAGGGCGAAGCGGCATCCATTACGATATCTATGGAGGCTACAAAATCAAATTGGGAGGAAGAACTGCCTGGCAGATCATTAAAAACCCCTGCAATGATTGCATGGTTCTCCTTCTCCATATCGGGGTTCTCCCATATTACCTGCCTGCCCAGGACATCTTTTGTGTGAAATAGTTTCATCGCCATATCGGCAGAGATTACTATGGAATTTGAGGTTTTAAGGGCGGTTGCAGGGTTGCCGGCAAAAAGCGGGTAGCTAAATATGTTGAAGAAGTTTTTCCCTGCAAATATTCCTGCAGCATGGAAGGATTTGTCTGGATGTAGTGATAGCTTACTCTGGGCCAGCCAAAATGCCGGCGATACGTTTACCGCATTTTCGACTTCAGGTATTTCTGCGAGCAGCGTTTCTCCCAGTACACCCACTGTATGTTCGGTAGTGATTATACCAGCATCTGTCTGCTCATGTTCCATCATCTGGTATAGCTGGCTATTCTTATCATGAAACCTATCCATCTTCAGCTCATCGCCCACCCATAAATAAATCAGAAGCGTGCAGGTAAGTCCGGCACTGAGACCTATTAAATTGATACAGAACGAACTCTTAAATTTTTTAAAGTTCCTGTAAATGAGGAGAAGATGATGTTGTATCATAATATATTTTCAATGGGTAGGAAGCCATCTTAATGCCACAATAGAATACCGCCTGTAATAGCCCTCCTGGAGGCATATAAAAAAATTGATGTTCATAAACGAACAAAATCTGTCCGCCTGCGTACATCAGGCATGCCCCCTAAAAACGATGCCTTGCTAATTATATCATTAATTACTAAAACACCCTGCTGATTTCCGATAAAATAATTAACTTGTCTAAAAAAAATCGTCCATGCTCTCTCTCTACAGTCTATTTAGTAATTACTATTATTTTATTATACCCCTGCAAGTTATTGCAATTGTTCATGCTTTAAAAACTGAACGCAGGCAATCTCTCTATCTGCTAATTTTTTTGCCGCTGATTGGAGTGCTGATTTATTTTGTAACCGAGATACTCCCTGAGATACGAAGGGGTGGTTTTACAGCTAACCTGCAGCGCTATTTATTCCCTAACCAAAAAATTAAAGAATGGACACTCAGAGTGCAGATTGCCGATAGCGTAACCAATGTACTGGGACTCGCTGCTGCCTATGCTGATCAGGGCCATTTTGAAAAGGCTATAGAACTTGCTAAAAGCTGTTTGAAGGGGCTATACCTGGATGATCCTGCTATTCATCTGCAGCTGGCACGTTATTATTTCCATAATAGCCAATATCCAGAAAGCCTACGCCATTTTGATACGCTGAAGACCATCAGTAAAAATAATTACGGCGTGCTGGAAGATGAACTGATGTATGTGCGCGCGCAGGAAGGCATGGGATTATCTGAGCTTGCAGAAGCCGGGTACAAACTGGTGATCCGCAATCACCATTCATTGGAAGCAAGATATTACTATGGGCAATTTCTTAAAGCGCAGTTCAGAAACGCGGAAGCAAAAGAACAATTTCAGGCCATCAGAACTGAAATCAAATTACTGCCCGGATATCTAAAAAGACGTTACGCACGCTGGTCGAGAAAGGCAATGAAGGAGTTGTTATCTCTAAAATAAATAAAGTTGCAGAATATTTATTCTTTAGCCTGAATTAAGCACAAATTCTGTAATTTCGCAGTGCATGTTAAAAAGGGTAATTTTATATCTGTTGCTTACCTGCGTGATCAGTACTTACTTATCGCGTGATTTTGCTGTGGCCAGTTTTGAACTGAACCAGAAATACATTGCAGAAAAGCTTTGTGTGAATAAAGACAAGCCATGGATGCATTGCAACGGTCGCTGTTACCTCTTGAACAAAGTAAAACAGGCTCAAGAAAACGAACAGAAACAGGCAAATAAAGAATTGCGCAGCAATCTGCAGATCAACTGGTATTTTGAACCTGCCGGTATACCTGCCGGGGAACCATTAACGGATCTGATTGCCCGCAGCTTTAAAATACATTACACCTCTCGCTACTCAAATCAATACACCGCATCAATATTCAGACCGCCAAAGTCTGCTGCATAATCCATATTAGCCTGCTACAGGCAAAATATCTTATTTCTTTTAATTATTTAATTGTGGTTGAGCCTGCTGCTTTACAGCAGTATACTTAACCTGGAAATGCATTATGCGTAGTAAACATCTCCCGATAAGAAAACTGGCCGGGCAGCTGCACCTTTGGCTGGGACTAAGTTCTGGTATAGTTATTTTTATCCTCGGTATAACCGGTTGTATCTACACTTTTATAGATGAGATCAGACCGCTGGTTTACCATGACAGGATATTTATACCGGAAGTAGCAGCGTATACAAAAATGCTGCCCCTGCAGGAACTAAAGAATAAGGCGCAACAGGCCCTGAAGAAAGATGTGCCACTGATGGACATAGAGGTTTTTACAGACAGAAAACATAGTATGGTGTTTCGCTACCGAAACAGAAATAATGAGGCGAACTTTTACCCGTCCTATTTCATTAACTATGATAAAGTTTACCTTAATCCTTATACCGGAGCAATACTGACTGTTGAAAATACCAAATGGGAATTTTTCAATATTATAGTAATGCTGCACTGCAGCCTGCTGCTGGGCAATCTAGGTAAACAGATCATTATCTGGAGCACCATTATTTTTATGGTGATGCTGGTGTCTGGACTTATTTTATGGTGGCCGAAGAACAAAGCTGCTGCTGCTAAACGCTTTTCATTTAATTGGAAGGCAGAGACCTCCTGGAAAAGGAGAAATTATGACCTGCACCAGATACCGGCTTTCTACATATTATTGATCAGTTTCTTTGTAGCCCTATCAGGTTTATCGATGATCCTGCCCAAACTGGATAAGGGAATAACCTATCTGGTGAATGGTGGACAGGACAGCCGCAGCGCAGCGATGATTCATACGAGTCATATGGGCGGCAGCAAGAACCAGGTTCAGGCTAAAGCAGGTATACTGAATAAAGTAGCCGAACATGCTTTGGTGATGAACCCTGATGCCGATCGGTACCGGATCTTTACACCGAAAAACGAAGCCGACCCGCTGATAATTAAGAGTTATAAAACAGCTCAGACTCATTATGCGTATCTGCAGGATAATTATAATCAGGCTACTGCAAATCACATGAGTACACTTCATTACTCAGACCTCTCCGCTGGTGAAAAAGTGCATGAACTCACTTACGACATCCATGTGGGGGCCATATTTGGTTTACCAGGTAAGATCCTGGTTTTTATGGCAAGTCTGATCACGGCCAGCTTACCTATATCCGGATTTCTGATCTGGAGGGGAAGAAGGCGCAAAACAATATAACAATATGAAACTTCGGTTAATACCTATACTATTACTGCTTAGCTTAGTTACCCAGGCACAGCAGCACGCATTACAAAATGAAGAAGCCAGGATGGCTGATTCTACCACAGTATCTTTAGATACGGGTAAAAAAAGGGCTAAAGAACTCTCGGAAGTGAAGATCATTTCGAGGTATAACAAAAAATACCTGATCAGGGAACTGTCCAGATCGCTCCGAATGAATACCCCTATATTAAACCTTCCTCAAAATATACAGGAGATTGGTAATGAATTACTAACTGATCAGGCTGTAATGAACTTGTCTGACGGAATAACGCGGAACGTAAGCGGTGTAATCAGACAGGAAATTTCCAATAACCTGGGGCCCTTTTTGTTTATGAGGGGAGGCCTGGTTTCTACCTTGAGAAACGGTGTTGACCTTACACCAATATACCGGGGCCCGGTACCTGAAGACGCGGCCATAATTGACCGTATTGAGTTTATTAAGGGTCCTTCGTTGTTTATGAACAGCATTGGCGACCCGGCAGGGACGTTCAATGTGGTAACCAAGCAGCCAACCGGGCACACGCAGTATGCCGCCAGCATTATGCTGGGTAGCTATAATTTCTATCGTGCAGCTATAGACCTTGATGGAAAGCTGGATAAAGAGGGCAAATTGCAATACCGGTTTAACCTGATGGGTATGAAATCGGAATCTTTCGTTAAGTACGATTTTAACAACCGCCTGGTAATAGCGCCGGTACTAAAATATCAGCTAAATGCCAAGACTGAGCTTGTTGCGGAGTACACCTACCAGAAATTTAATTATGGTTTGATGAGCCCCATTATTATGAGCCCGAATGGTTTTGGCACTCTGCCGCGCGATTTTACCATTTCAGAACGGGGGCTGGACAGCTACCGGCCTACCGACCAGAGTGCAAGTCTTAGTTATCACTACCAGATCAGCAATAACTGGAGCTTTACACTGAAAGGTGGTTTTATGCAGAATGATAACTCAGGTGCCTATTTATGGGTAACTGGTGTGAATAAGGTTAATCCTCAGATCTTGTTGAGGAATCCGAAGTATGACCTGACCCGGGCCATAGTTTATTCCGAGCAGGCTTATCTGAACGGAAAGGTAACAACAGGTATGCTGAGTCATCAGATCCTGGCCGGAGCAGATGTGAACCAAAAAAGGTTTATGGCCGACAGTTATATTGAATATGATAAACTGGCTGATGGATCTTTGAAGTATTATCCACTGGATGTTAACAATCCGGTTTATGGGACAGGTTTGATCAATTACAACGACCCGAATACGGTAGAAAATGGTAATACGCAACAGCGCATTAGTTATGCAAGCTTCTATGCACTGGATGAGATAGCTTTGCTGAATGACAAATTACGGCTGACTCTTGGCGCCAGGTATACTACAGCCCGTACCAGCAATGCGATTTCAGGTGTATTTACCCGCTCTTCTGACAATGTATTTACACCCAGAATTGGTCTGAGTTACAGCATTGCCAAAGACTTGTCTTTTTACTACCTGCATGACAAGACATTTACACCTCAGGCAGGAACTACCGCACCTGCTGCAGATGGCACCGGCAGTGTAGCTGTAGATCCTAAAACAGGTACACTGCATGAAGCAGGGTTTAAAAAAGACTGGCTGGAGGGAAGATGGAACACCACCCTTTCGGTCTATACTATCAAACGGGCAGGGGTACTCGCTGCAGATCCAAACAACACTACCTACTATACGCAAATTGGTGAAAGCAGATCTAAAGGAGTTGATTTTGATTTAAAAGGCCGCATTTTTAAAGGTCTGAATGCAGTGATCAATTATGCCTATAACGATTCTGAGATTATCAATGATGTGAACCCGGCTTTAATTGGGACACGTACCCCGCTTTATGTAAAGCATATTCAAAATACCTGGCTAACCTATGACCTTCCTTTCACTAAATTGCAAGGTTTTGGGCTCTCACTGGGTTATCAATATCTTGCAGGCAGAGGTGGCAGGTACAGCACTGCCGTAACCTATCCTATACCTGATTATTTTAAAGTTGATGCAGGCGCCCGTTGGTCTGACACGCGGTTTAGTGTAAATCTAATAGTGAATAATGTGCTGAACAAAAACCTGATTGGTACCCCCTGGTTAAGAAACGGCTTATATTACTGGATACCGCAGGCGCCTGCAAACGTAAGGCTGACTGTAGGATACTCATTCAAGTAAACCTGAATTAATTTAAGATACCTGCCTTTAGTGCAGGTATCTTTTTTAGATCGCTTAGTAAATCCCTATCTCTGCTACAGTGATCCCGTTTCCCTTAACCGTTCTTAGTCCGGTAAACCTGATAAATCTTGTAGTAATTGCATTATTTAATTTAATTACCTGGTTGATTGGATTTGCCCTGATATTGGAGAATTCACCACTCAGGATTTCTTTCCAGGTTACTCCATCATTACTGACGGCGAATCTATATTGATCTACTACCCCATCCAGTCTTTTATCCTGCCTTGGCAGATAACTGAATGCATGAACGGCAGTGGTCTTTCCAAGATCAATACTGATTGATGCGGGTACAAATTTCTGAGAGGTATCTGGTTTTATACTGCTCCAAATGGTCTCTTCTTTTTCATCAATTGCAGCACTGATATTTTCTGGCTGTACTGCTGTATCGTTTATCAGCTTCCAATGGTTTTTGCTGTGCTCAAACTCTTTGGTGACTACCTCGCTATTTTGATTGCGAATATTAGCTGTTGCCCGCAGCACAGCACTATTTTCCATCAAAAAGGCTTTTGTATAAACCAGTGATTTTGGGCCGGGCACAGTACCATCAAGTGTGTAATGTATGCTGCTGACCGGTGCCGCAGTTTGAATACGTACCAGTCCGTTTTGGTCTCTTAGTATAACCGGCGCTGTGAGGTGATCGGGTTCTTTAAATAAGCCAAAATCACTCAGGGTAATACTTACAGGGGAGCCTGTAATGCGCAGTCGTACTTTATTACTGCGTACAGTTTGTGGTAAACGGATCAGCTTGTTGGCCCCGATACTGGTACCGGTTGCTATTGACTTCCAGACCCCATTCAACATAGCGTCGATCTCAAAACTTTCTATCCGCTGGCCCAGCTTAATGTTTTCTCTTAAGCGGATTACATTAAAGCTTTTCTGCGGACTCATTGTCAGGGTTAGCGTGGGTGTTGTTACGTTATCATCAGTACTCCAGTAGCTATACCTGTCAGAATCTAATAAGTTTTGTGGTCCGAAAACCTTTAGATTACCTCCCCGGACATTGCCTGGACTGAGCTTCGCTCCTTTTACCAGGTTAAGGGAAAATGTCTTTCTCAGGATTTCGCCAAACTGACTTAATGCCTCTACATCTTCTTTCTCCAGCAATCCGTCTTTATTAGGTGACAAGCCCAGATCAAGGTTGGCGCCGCGGCCCACACTTTTATAATACAGGTCTAACAAAGTATATGGAGATTTCACCTGTTTGTTCTGGCTCTGATGATAAAACCATCCCGGCCGCAACGATACATCGCATTCTGCAGGCATCCAGTATTTTCCATTTCTGGTACCCTCTACACCGAGCCAGTATTTCACATACCCATTTGCAGGCTTCATCCCCGCATCTGGTGCTTCGGGGGTGTAGGTAGCCCAGGAAGTTGTGCCTGCATGCCCTTCTTCATTACCTACCCAGCGCACATCTGGTCCCACGTCTCCAAATATGGCTGCACCGGGCTGCATATTTCTTATCTGTGCCCATGTGGTATCCCAATCGTAATAACTGCTTCTGTCAATTTTACGCGACTCATTTTTTCCGCCATAAAAACCATCGCCACCATTGGCCCCATCGTGCCACGAAATAAAGATTTTTCCATAATTGGAGTACAGCTCCTTAATCTGTTCGCGATAAATGTTGATGTATTCTGCAGTACCATAGGACGCATTGTTACGGTCCCAGGGAGAACAATACAGACCCATCTGCATGCCCAGCTTTTCGCAGGCCAGCTGATATTCTTTGATCATATCGCCCTTGCCATTTTTCCATTGGGTATGGCTAATATTATGCTTAGTGGTTTTGGTGGGCCAGAGACATAAACCATCGTGGTGTTTGGCAACAATTACCACCCCTTTAAATCCACCCGCTTTGGCAGCACCTACAATTTGTGCAGCATCAAAACGCACCGGATTTACTAATGAAGGGTTTTCATCGCCAAAACCCCATTCCTTATCAGTATAGGTGTCTACCCCAAAATGGATGATGCAATACATTTCCATCTCATGCCAGTTGAGCTGTGCCTTTGAAGGGGTTGCACCGTAGGGTTTTGGAGCCTGCTGGGCATATACCCCTGAACTTAAAAGCAGTGTGAATAACGCGGTGTTGAATATCTTCATGTTGAATATTATTTAGTTGTTGCCTGCTGATCTAAGATGGGATGATCTATAGCAGATATTTGCTGATGTCCGCCTGTTAGCTGGTCGAAAACCACAATCTCATTGCCCTCTTTTTTTAACCATACTGATGGAATATAGATGGTTTGCTGAGGACCTGTCTGCCAGTATTTACCAAGGTTATGGCCATTTAAAAACACAAAACCTTTTCCGAAACCGCGCATATCCAGATAGGTATCGGCTACAGTTTGCAGGTTAAATGTTCCTTTGTAGAAGGCTGGATGCACAACTTGTTTGCTTTGGATGTTTTTGGATGCCTCGGGCGATGTTGTTGAAATGCTGCTGAATTTATAACCAGATAAACCTGAAAAGGGCAGGCTATATATCTTCCAGTCATAAAGGCTTTGGCCGTTTAGCTTTACCTCCTTTGTTATTCCATGACGGTTATCTGTAAGAAAGGGCCCGTAGTTAATCCTTCCGTTGTTTTCTACGAGAATATCAAGTACAGTGTTTTGCGGAAGCTGGGTAAGAATCAGGGAATCCAGACCTAGTCGCCTGTCTACTACCCCTGCCTGTTTTCCATTGATATAAATTGTAGCATAATCTCTCAGTTCTTTTATTTTAAGCAATCCATTTTGCGCTGCATTTTTTAATGTAGTGCGGTACAGTACAAAGCCGTAGGCCTGGTTAATGTCTTCAAAAGTTTTTGGCTCTCTGGAAATAACAGGTTTTGGCAGCTGCGTAAATACATCTGCGTACTGGCTGAGTTTGATGTTTTGAATAACTATGGTGGCTTTCTTTGAAGGTACGGGCGGCAATACTGTACCCGAAGGCAGGTGTTTCTCTATAACTGCGCGGAACTTTAAGTATTTCTCTGTTACGTTGCCCGCTTCATCCAGTGGAGAATCATAATCATAACTTGATACCTGCGGCGCGTACGGTTCTTTTACATTCATATTTGCCCCGTTCATAAAAGCCCTTGTTGTGCCTCCATGGAACATATACATATTTATAGAGATTCCAGCCGCCAGTATAGCATTTAACTTTTTGGCTGCATCATCTGCAGATACACGGGCATGTTTATCTCCCCAGTGATCAAACCATCCAGGGTACCATTCTGCCACGTAATATGGGCCTTTTCCATCATGGTGTTTATTGATCAGGCTTTTTACTGCTGCCGGATCTTCCAGACCGTTAACCGCAGGAAGGTAACCTGGCAGATATCCTTTCGTCATCTGGTCTGCCCCATCGCAGGTAAAGAGTACGCCGTCAAATCCCGCATTGCGGAAAATTTGTCGGTTGAGGTCTATATAACTTTTATCATCACTGTAAGAACCATATTCATTTTCGATCTGGATCATCAGGATGTTTCCGCCATGGGTAACCTGCAGCGGCACCAGCTGTTTGGCAAGCTGGCCAATATATTTTTTATAGGCATCAATAAATGCAGGGTCTTTACTGCGCACTTTCAGGTTACTGTCTTTCAGGAGCCACCATGGATAACCGCCAAATTCCCATTCTGCACAGGCATATGGGCTGGGCCGCATTACCACCCACAGTCCTTCTTCCTGAGCAATCTTTACAAATTCTGCAATATCGTTATTGCCACTGAAATCATATTTACCTTTAACTTCTTCATGGGCGTTCCAGAAAACATAGGTACCAATAGTGTTGAGGCCCATCGCTTTCGCCATTTTCATGCGGTCGCGCCAATACTCTCGGGGTATTCTGGCACAATGCATTTCACCTGAAATCATCTGCAGCGGCTTTCCATCCAGCATAAAGCTGCTGTCTCCGAGTTCAAATTGATGTGTGGCTTTCTGGGCTTTAAGATTGATGGACAGGCCTAGCAATAGCGCTGAAATAAGTATAGCAGGAAGTTTCATATAAAAATTGGCGTTGAGGTTTCTTTCAGTTAGAGTTGAGATTTCTTTCAGTTGGAATTAAGGTTTCTTTCAGTTGAGTTTTAGGTTTCTTTGAGATTATGTATGCGGATTTTCAGGGATACATAAAAAAGCGCAATGTACATCAAAATATATTATGTGAGAATAGAGTTGAATTCTTGTTGAGGATGATTAGGCGTATTGCAGAATAGACATAAAAAAACAGCGACTGGAGGCCGCTGTTGAAAATCTGGTATGGTAAGCTGATCAGATTCTGAAATTGAGAGATACATAAGGGTACCAGCCCTCTTCTGAGTGACCGGCAAGCACCTGAAATATGGTGAGCCCTGCCGGAGAAAAATATAAACCGCCGCCTACTCCCTGATGCCATTTATCTGAATGTTCATCTTCTATCCATACCCTGCCGGTATCATAAAAACCAGATAAGCCAATTTGTCCAGGCAGGATATAACTGGCGATATTACCCAGCTTAAGCCTGGCCTGGAAATTATTATACACCATATGCTGACCAGAAAACCGGTTTTGCAGATAACCTAATAAATTACCCTGCCCCCCAAGGAACATTGACTGATAAAAAGCTGGGTGGCCTATTGTAACACCTCCGCCAATTCGGTCTGACAGTACAAAAGATCCTTTATGATTGAGCTTCTGGTAATAGGTAAATTCTGGTCTGAGCTGCAGGTACGATTTTGAAACACTGTTTAAACCTGTGTAGCCTTCTAGCACCACACTTAGATAATAGCCTTTTGAGGGCAGGATATTGTTGTTGCGTTTATTACTGTTAAAATCAAGAACCAGACCGGCATGTGCCTTCCTGTTAAAAATAATTAGACTATCATAAGAATTGATAATTTCAGGACTGTTGGTAACTCTGCCCAAATTATCTTTCCTATCCATAGTATATAACTGCAATGAGGGGCCTACGTTGAGTGTACTTTGCGTACCAATATGCCAGCGTAATGAGGGATCAAACTCATAGGTATTGTACCGAGTGCGGTAATAGGTACGGTAGTTATCAAATTTATTTAATACCGAGTTATTACCCCGCCCAAAAAAGTTAGTGGTATTATCTGGGGCCTGTATTACCGTCTTTAACACAAAATCGGCCTTCCCAACTGCCTGTATCCATTCACCAGTATAGCGCAGCCTGAAGGCAGAAGTAGCAAAAGAATGGCTGATCATCAATTGATGGGAACTGGAATAAGGAAGCTTTCTGAAGCCTTCTTTATGAATGTATCTGAAGCCCAGTCCCAGTAGAAAACCATCATCGGCATTAATTGCCGCGGTAGCAAGCGGCGCCAGTACATTGTATAAGTTTGTAGGCTGAAATTTAGTATTTAGTGTATCATTTGACAGGTGTTTTCTAAATCGTCCGGCTTCACCGATAAACTGCACACTATCTTTACGGTCATATACATGAACCTTTCTGGCCGAATGCTGCAGGGCGTAGGCTTTATTGCCCTCTCCGCCTACAATTCTTAATTTTATTTTTGAACTGGTACTATTTACTACTACGCTATCATTCCCTTTGCCCAGGTACAGCCTGATCTGCTGGGTATACGCTGGTTTAAAATTGTGGTTGAGCAGGGTATCTTTTAATTCGCCAGACTTATTAATTTTTCGGACCAGCACCTTTATCCCATCCTCAGGGCCATCGGTAATTGTTACCAGTTCGTTTTTGTCACTCACCCTGATATCTACAATCTTATTGATAAAATAATAGTAGGAAGACATTGCTGCCGGGATATTATCTCTTCTCTTCTTGAGTGTTGTAAGCAGCTCGTCGTGCCTGATGCGGTATATTTCTTTCGGCAATCGCTGCAGGCCAGCTTCAAGTACATTGTCTGTTTCTGCCTGTACAAAATCATTGGCAGCTTTCATCCAGCTTTCATAGCTCATGTGGGCATCAGGAAATGCCTTCATAAACCTGGTTTTGAACCAGGAGTATTTAACCTGAGGGATGTCGCTGCTGAAATTTCCAAGTTCCGGATCTATCCATGGCAGTTTAGCAAGGGAAGGGAATACTCCCTGCATGACATGGAAAACCTGGTCACGGTCTCGCGGCACTGCTTCATACACTTTTATATCATTCGTTTTTTTATCCAGCCAGCGCCACTGATCTTCATGGCGATCCCAATCACCAATCAGCAGGTCGAGCATCCTCGCCCTCAGAAATTGATCAGCATTGAAACGGTTATCATTATCTTCCTGTAATTCTTTCACCATTTTAACGGTGTTGTCAGAATTACCTGCAGGTTCCCTTTCTTCCAGCAGCACTACCATACCTTTAAACAGATCGTTATATTCACCAAGTGCCGGATCTTCGGCCACCACGCCAATGATCGGCGAAGCATGGTAAACATGTGCCGCTTCTGCCAGCGGAGGCACAATTAAAGCAGAAAAAGGATGCTGGGCACTCATGGCATCGTCAATCCAGTCTATAGCGAAAGTACCCTGCAGATTTGGAGGAAGCAGTTTATCAGGTGTTTTTTCTACACTGCGGATAACCCATTCCTTACCTTTTTTATCTGCCAGCCGGAGCGACTTACTCTGCATCCCCCCGCCTTCTTTAACCGGCACTAGGCCTCCATGAATTTTAGAGATACTGATGACTGGAAGTTTTACTTCTGTGGCCCATTCGGCGCGGTAATTCTTGCCGAACAACAAGCGGTGGGCAGCAGTAACATTTGCATAGGAAGGATGCACTTTTATCATTACGCTATCTGCACCTGTTTGCCCAGGCTGCTTATTACCTGACAGGCGATGCTGAGCCTGGGCAGTAAGGCCGCCAAACAGGATTACTGAAGAGAGTAAATATTTTAACATAGATGGATTTATAAAAAGCCCTGAGATCTATTAATTAGCTTATACAAAAATAGTAATTATGTGATTATTATCAGAAATCTATAAGTGTAAAGAAAATGCCATTTATAAAAAAATAGCCACCATATGTAAGAATATGATGGCTAAGCATTTAACTATTATTTACCTAAACTTGCTTACAGTTTGAAGCTACTGTAAGACAATTTCTTCATTTCATTCTCAAAATTTTAACCGGTGCTGCATCCACAGACACCGGTTAACTCTTATTAACTATTATTTACCTAAACTTGTCCGGACAACGAACGCTGCCACGTAGAAGGACAAAATCTTAATTCAATACTGGTAAAGATTAGCCGGCATATATCCATAGAGACCGGCTAAATTTGTTGAAACCTAACTTATCTACTGTCTGAAAACAATTGTTGACAAGGTTTTAATTCATTGGTTGTTGGTTTGGTTAACTTTGGTTTTTGTTATTTGATAGTAATACGATTCAACTGAACTTTTACTCTGCTCTGTTATTAAAAAAAATTAAATTATTTTTTCAAGAATACTTTTAACACTCACAAATAAGAACGGGACAAATAAAATACAGTTTGCTGCAGGTGTATTAACCAGACATTTGCGCAGAAATTTTGTAGCCTTAACAATATGGTCGCTGATTGTAGAAGTAGAAACCCCATATAACCTGCTAACTTCTTCGTAAGATTTTCCCTCTAGCTTACAAAGCAGAAATATCTTTTTCCGCTGTGGCGGAAGCTGTTCAATTGCACGGGCCAAAAGATCATCTTCCTCCCGGGAGAAAGTGCTTTCAAGTGGCTCCTCACTAATCTCGGATGCTATCAGCTGCAGGTTGGCTTTTATGGCCTGATCTCTTTTTGCCTTTCTACAGTAGTCCACCACCCGGCTGCCTGCAATCCTGAAAAGGTAGGCAACAAAAGATTTCTCAAGATCAAGATCGCTACGTTTCTCCCATATCTTAATAAACACATCCTGCATCAGCTCTTCAGCTATTGCGTCATCACTGATCTGTTTATGGATAGTCCGGTATACCCTGAACTTATAATTGCGGTAGAGTTGCTCGAAGGCTTTTTTTGAGCCGGTCCGCACTTCTGCTAACAATAGGGTTTCACTATTCATTTTGTTGTAAATTGTCGAATTTAAAAATCATACAATTTCAGGCATATATTTAGTAAGTATTTAATTCCCAATGTTAAACAAGAAATTTGTATTCAACAATAGTGTAGAATCGAGCTTCTCCGTTAGGGGATAGAAAAATCGTTTTTTCAATACGCTGGGGCACATATTTATTTTAAAATAATTGAAGAGTTTTTAGATTGATTAAATTTGGAAGGCTAAACCTGATGTAACTGCGGGGTGGAGAAAAAAAGAACTGAATGGTCAGGAGTGTACACATACATGTCATTAAAAAAATAAGGGAAGCAAATGCTCAGCAGAGAAAATTAAAAATTACTAGATTTGCTTTTAACCAAATTTAATAGACACGAATGAAAGAAGTAGTTATTGTTTCAGCATTAAGGACACCAATAGGAAGCTTTGGGGGTTCGCTTGCAGGATTCACGGCAACAGAACTGGGAGGTTTTGCCATTAAAGCCGCAGTTGAGAAAGCAGGCATCAATTCGGAAGATGTACAAGAAGTATACATGGGCAATGTATTATCAGCTAATATAGGGCAGGCACCTGCAACCCAGGCAGCCAAATTTGCCGGATTACCGGATGTACCTGCTACTACCATAAACAAAGTATGCGCCTCAGGAACTAAGGCAATTATGCTGGCTGCACAAAGCATAGCACTGGGTGATCATGATATACTTGTGGCGGGTGGTATGGAAAGCATGAGTAATGTACCCTATTACCTTGACAAAGCGAGAACGGGCTACCGCCTGGGACATGGTCAGCTGACTGACGGTTTATTGAAAGACGGATTATGGGACGTTTATAATGATTACCATATGGGCTCCGCAGCAGAATTATGTGCGGCTGATTGTGGTATTACCCGTCAGCAGCAGGATGAATTTGCCATCAGCTCTTATAAAAAAGCACAGGATGCACAGACCGGGGGAAGGTTTGACAGTGAAATTATCCCGATAAGCTCTACAGACCGTAAAGGAAATATCACCCTGATCACTAAAGACGACGAACCCTTTGCCGTAAACTTTGACAAAATACCTGGCTTAAAACCCGTGTTTAAAAAAGAAGGTACGGTTACCGCAGCAAACGCCTCAACACTAAATGATGGTGCGGCAGCATTGGTTTTAATGAGTGCAGATAAAGCAAAAGAACTCGAAATTAAGCCACTGGCAAAAATACTTGGCTATGCCGACGCACAGCAGGCACCTGAATGGTTTACCACCGCCCCTGCCAAAGCTATTCCCCTTGCGTTGGAGAAGGCAGGAAAAAACATATCTGAAGTAGATTATTTTGAAATCAATGAGGCTTTTTCTGTAGTTTCACTGGCTAATAACCAGCTGCTCAATCTTTCAGCAGACAAGGTAAATATAAATGGCGGCGCTGTGGCCATAGGACATCCGCTTGGGGCTTCTGGTGCCAGGATTGTAGTTACCCTGATTGCTGTATTGAACCAGAATAACGGAAAAATCGGCGTTGCCGGTATCTGTAATGGTGGAGGCGGGGCAAGCGCAATAGTGATTGAAAAATTAGATTAATGATAAGAGCGTACCAATACATTTTTATATTATTGATTGCCATTGCGGGGTACTCCCCTTCAGCGGCGCAGCAGAAGATTGTGCCGGCGGGAAATAACGGAGTTTTGAAGACTTATCAGGATTCTTTGCAAAAAGTCTCGAACCGGCTTTATGAGGGCGCAACAAACGATCAGCGGTATGAGCAAAATGCCAAGTTTATAAAAATGCTGGTTAGTGCGCTTAAAACACCGGGTTCCTTTAACTTCGGATTTGATTCATTGAAAGCAATTTCAATTGTTAAATCGCCGGATCTCAGTTTCAGGATATTTTCATGGTATGTGCCCACGCAGGAAGGGACTTACCGTTTTTTTGGCACCATACAGATGGCAACGGCAGATGGCAAACTAAAATTATATCCCTTGTTGGATGATACAGAACACCTAACGGACAACAACCAGTTAACATCTAATAGGGCATGGTATGGTGCAAGGTATTATGAGATTGTGCCGATGGACCAAAAAGCGGGTCGCCCCGCATACCTCTTATTGGGATGGAAGGGCAATTCAAACAAAACTTCTAAAAAGGTGATTGAAGTAATTTCCTTTGAAAACGATCTGGTGCAGTTTGGCAAACCGGTTTTTCAGGACAAAAAAGATGAGCCTGCAAAAAACAGGATAGTTTTTGAATATAACAAGCTCAACAGCATGACCCTGCGCTATGACCGCAATGAAAAAATGATTGTGTTTGACCACCTGGCTCCATATGATCCGAATATGGCGGGTAACTTCGAATATTACGCTTCTGACTCTAGTTTTGATGGGTATAAACAACTAGGCAGTAAAATGAAGCTGATGGAGAACATTGAGCTGAAAAATGATCCTAATGAACTTGACGGATACTATATTGACCCGAAACAAAAAGATATTCCTTCAGTTAAGAAATTCTGATAAAAAAAAGCGCGTTGTAGCTAAAATTTGCGAGTATCCGACCATGTCCCTATCTTGCGCCCTTTAAAAAAAATCCTGAGTATACTTTTAACACACACATAAAACTAAATTATGGATCAATCTGAAATCCTTAAGCCGGAGCAGTTACACGACACTCCAAAAGGCCACCCAAAAGGATTGTATGTGCTGTTTGCCACAGAAATGTGGGAACGGTTCAATTACTACGGCATGCGGGCAATCCTGGTGCTGTTCATGACAAAAGCCTTATTATTTGACAAAGCATTTGCCTCTAACCTGTACGGTAGTTATACGGGCCTGGTGTATTTAACGCCACTTATTGGTGGTTTTGTGGCCGACAGGTATTGGGGTAACCGCCGCTCCATTATTACCGGGGGTATCTTAATGGCACTGGGAGAACTACTGATGTTTGCCTGTGCATCACTCTATCAGAGTAATGCTGACGTTTCTACATTCCTCTTCTTTTCTGGTCTTGGCTTCATGATTGCCGGAAACGGATTTTTCAAACCTAATATCTCATCAATGGTGGGTCAGCTTTACCCGCCGGCAGATAAACGACTGGACGCTGCCTATACTATATTTTACATGGGTATCAATGTTGGTGGTGCGTTAGGACCGTTCATATGTGGATACTTTGGCGATACAGGGAATCCGGCAGATTTTAAATGGGCATTTTTGGCCGCAGCTGTGGCAATGGCATTCGGAGTAGTGGTATTCATCAACCTGAAAGATAAATATGTACGTGGTCCGGAAGGCATCCCGTTAGGGCTGAAACCGGAAAACCAGACTGGCAAAGAGGTTTCTGCCGTATTGGTATACCTAGCCCTGCTGCTTTTTGCAGGTCTGTGTGTAGCTTTATTATACATCGATGCCAGGGTTTACAGTTACCTGAGCTATCTGCTGTTGGCTGCCGTTATTGGTATTGCCTATATGATATTTGGTGATAAAAAGCTGACCGTGGTAGAAAAGAAAAAGATCACAGTAATTTTCATTGTAGCTTTCTTTGTAGTATTTTTCTGGAGTGCCTTTGAACAGGCGGGTGCCTCTCTAACTTTCTTTGCCGAAGAATCTACGCAGCGTGACCTTGGTTTCTTCACTGTTCCCGCAAGCTGGTTCTCTTCACTGAACTCCATATTTGTAGTAACCTTTGCCCCTGTTTTTGCCTGGATCTGGGTTAAACTGGGTCGTAAGGAACCTTCTGCCCCTACCAAAATGGCTATAGGCTTGCTATTGCTTGCTGTTGGTTATTATGTAATTGCCATGGGTGTTAAGGATGTAGGCAGCGGTGTAAAAGTGAGTATGATGTGGCTGATCGGGATGTATGCTTTCCATACCTGGGGCGAGTTGTGCCTGTCGCCAATAGGCCTGTCACTGGTAAATAAACTGGCTCCTTTAAAATTTGCCTCGCTGCTGATGGCTGTATGGTTTCTAGCCAATGCAGGAGCCAATGTACTTAGCGGTAAATTAAGCTCTCTGTATCCGGACGGCGGAAAGACCACAAATTTTATTGGTTATGAAATGCATAACCTGAATGAATTTTTTATGCTCTTTGTAGTTATGGCAGGTGTAGCCTCCATCATTTTGTTTGTATTGACCAAATGGCTCCAAAAAACCATGAATGCAACTACCTAATATAGATTTAAGGTAATTTAAGCCCGCAGTAGAATTGCTACTGCGGGCTTTTTGTTGGTATTAAATTTGGTCATTTCTTACTAATTTCATTTTTAATCAATACTTTCGCGCAGGTTTAACAACAATTTTTTAACACCGTGTCAGACAGCTTAGTCATCATCCCTACCTATAATGAAAAGGAAAACATTGAGAAAATAATCCGTAAGGTGTTTTCTTTAAGCTACCCCTTTGAATTGTTGATAATTGATGACGGATCTCCGGATGGTACGGCAGGTATTGTGAAAGGCCTGCAGCTGGAATTTCCAGGTCTGCACATGGAACAGAGAAAGGGCAAACTGGGTTTAGGCACCGCTTATATTCATGGCTTTAAATGGGCGCTGAACCATGGGTATGAATACATCTTTGAAATGGATGCCGACTTCTCGCATAATCCTGATGACTTATTTCACCTTCGCGAAGCCTGCTTTAAAGGAGCGGACGTAGCAGTTGGTTCACGCTATGTACGGGGAGTAAATGTAGTGAACTGGCCAATGAGCAGGGTGCTGATGTCTTATTTCGCATCAATGTATGTACGGCTGATTACCAGAATTGACATCCAGGATGCTACTGCCGGGTTTAAATGTTATAAACGCATTGTACTGGAAACAATTCCGCTGGACAAGATCAGGTTTGTGGGTTATGCCTTTCAGATTGAGATGAAGTTTACAGCTATCAAATTTGGCTTCAAAGTAGTTGAGGTACCAATTATCTTTACTGATAGAACTGAAGGGGTTTCCAAGATGAGTACCAAGATTTTTAAGGAAGCATTTTTGGGGGTGATACAGATGAAAATTGCATCATGGTTTAGGAAGTACAATAGGTAGGTTATTGCGGATTACTGAAAGATTATCTTGGGTTAAAAATCAATACATTTTGTTCGGCTGGAATATTGCCCTGAAGGGGGCAACAATCCTAGGCCTACACAAAACATATTGATTTTTTTAACAGATTACCTTTAAGTTATCCTTTCCACTCAAGTGACCTTCACCACACGACTATTGTTTGGGGGTTAGGCCAACAGGTAGGCTTTTGGGGTGGTCTTGTAAGCTATTAGGTTCACTATCTCAGATTTTTTTTATAATACTTTTTTTCCTTCTGTAGGTTATTTTTGTTTGGAGGCTTTTTCTTCCCTTATCATATCGCCGAATGACTGCTGCTTTTCCATTGCGATTACTATCTGGGTGAGTCGCTTGGTTCGGGTTACTTCTGTTTTAGCAGTATTGAGCCAGTTGATATAATAGTTTTGGTGGGATTTAGGGATCTTAAGGAAGTTATCCATCAGGTACTGTTCTTGCAGCAGGCACAGTTCAAGGTCGTCTGGTATATCTAGCTTGAAATCCTTGTCTTCTTCGAGCTCAAGCCGCAACAGAGCTCCTTCCTTCTTGTGCAGGGTTTTACGGAGGCTTGCTTTTAAGGCGATGATAAAGTTGCCCTCACCCATAGGCACCATGGCGAGACCGTTAACTTCTACGTTATCCAGCTTGCCCTTGATCCTGAAACTTTTCTTACAGCCAGGTTTTAGTCGTTCTGCAACAACCATAGGAATGAATACGAAGGACCAGCCAGTCTTCTCGCCCATTTTTTCAAAACGCTCTATTTCTGCTTCGTATATGATCATACTGAAATAAAGATAGTTAAGAGTTTTTAAAACTTCTCTTCTACGCCTAAACCAAATAGTGCAAAGTCATATTTTACAGGATCTGAAGGATCAAACTTGCGGAGTTCTTCAGTAAGTTCCACTGCAGTTCGCCAATCTGTTTGTTTACGGGAAATCATGTTGAGGCGACGTGCTACACGGTCTACATGTACGTCGCAGGGGCAGATCAGGTCGGAAGGCAATATAGAATTCCATACCCCAAAGTCAACACCTTTATTATCGCTGCGTACCATCCAGCGCAAAAACATATTGAGCCTTTTACAGGTGGATTTCTGCAGGGGTGATGAAATATGCTTTACCGTTCTGCGGGGAGAATCTGGCAGGCTGAAGAAATAGGTTCTGAAATGGTTCAGTGCATGTTCTGCAGTGAAATTGGTATGGCTATTAAAATCATCTGGTAAAAATGCCGTTTCCAGGCTATCGGAGGTGGTGTAATGGTATTTGAAGAAGGCAACGAAGTAAAGCAGATCGGTATCGTTAAAGGTTCTGTGTTTAAAGCCTAGCAAGCCGCGAAGGTCATCATCAGAATGGCCAAGCATGAAGTTATAAGGGTCATTATCCATGCGGTTAAAAAGATCTGTACACTTATTAATGATAGTCTTTCTTTGGCCCCAAGCCAAAATTGCCGCAAAGAATGCGGCAACTTCGATGTCCTGTTTTTTTGAAAACCGGTGGGGTATACAAATTGGATCATTGGCGATAAAATTGGGTGTATTATACTGTTCAACTTTTACATCAAGAAAATCCTTTAGTGCTAAAAATTCCAATGGCAATTATTTTAGTGCTTGTTCTAAATCAGCCAGCAGGTCGTCTATATCTTCAACCCCCACACTCAGGCGTAAAAGATTATCAGTTACCCCTACTTTTTCACGTTCCTCTTTAGGAATGGAACCATGTGTCATGGTAGTTGGATGGTTAATCAGAGATTCTACACCACCCAGTGACTCTGCCAGGGTAAATACCTTGAATGACGAAGCTATACGGAAAGTCTCTGCCAAATCAGCATCTTTCAGGGTGATGGATACCATACCGCCAAAACCACGCATTTGTTTTTTGGCAATATCGTGGTTAGGATGATCTTCGAAACCCGGCCAGTAAATCTTATCAATCTTTGGATGGTTTTTAAGGAAACGTGCAACCTTCTCTCCGTTTTCACAGTGAGCTTTCATCCGCAGATGCAGGGTTTTTATACCTCTTAACACTAGGAAAGCATCTTGCGGACCAGGAGTAGCACCGCAGGCATTATAAACAAACCAGAGGTCTTTATAGAGCTGATCATCATTGACCAGCAACGCGCCCATAACCACATCAGAGTGGCCACCTATATATTTGGTTACAGAATGCATAACGATATCTGCTCCGAGATCAAGCGGATTCTGCAGATAAGGTGATGCAAAAGTATTATCAACGGTAAGTGTGAGACCTTTTTCTTTACTGATCTTTGCAAACCCTTCAATATCCACAATCTGCATGGTAGGATTTGTAGGTGTTTCAATCCATACCATTTTTGTATTTTCATTGATATATGGCAGTATATTCTCAGGTTTTGATAAATCCAGGAAATGAAACTTAATGCCGTATTTCGCATATACCTTGGTGAAAATACGGTAAGAACCACCATAGAGGTCGTTTCCTGTAATCACTTCATCTCCTGGGTTCAGTAAACGCATTACTGCATCGGTTGCACCCATGCCTGAAGAAAAAGCAAGTCCGTGTTTGGCATTCTCCAATGCAGCAAGACAACTTTCCAGCGCCTTGCGTGTTGGGTTAGTTCCCCTTGAATATTCAAACCCCTGGTTATCTCCCGGTGCTTTTTGCCAGTAGGTAGAGGTTTGATATATAGGTGTCATTACTGCCCCTGTTGACGGATCAGGTTCCTGACCGGCATGTATCGCTTTGGTTGCAAATTTCATATGGCTATTGATAATAATTTAGGCCCGGCTTAGTAAGCCTGGGCAAATAAAACACGTTGTACCGATGGTTTACCAGAATAAATGCAAATACCATCTTCCAGTTGGTTATCTAACGGAATACATCTGATTGTAGCCTTTGTTTCTTCTTTTATTTTTAACTCTGTTTCAGATGTACCATCCCAATGGGCAGAAATAAATCCGGCCTTACCGTCTAACAGCTCCTTAAACTCTTCATAGGTATCAGCTTTGGTAATATGCTCTTCTCTGAAATCAGCTGCCTTTTTGTAGATGTTAGCCTGAATTTCTTCCAGCAGGCTGGCAATATAGGTATCCAGACCTTCCTGACTTACCGTGCTCTTTTCGCGGGTATCTCTTCTGGCCAGTTCTACGGTTCCATTTTCTAAATCACGGCCGCCGATAGCTAAACGTACCGGTACACCTTTTAATTCGTATTCAGCAAATTTGAAACCCGGGCGCTGGGAATCCCTGTTATCATATTTAACAGAAATACCTAAAGCTTTCAGTTTCGGGGTAAGTGTGTTTACGTATGCAGAAATATTGTCAAAGTCTTCATCATTCTTATAGATAGGAACAATCACTACCTGGATTGGTGCAAGATTGGGTGGCAATACCAGCCCCTGATCATCGCTATGTGCCATAATTAATGCACCGATCATACGTGTAGACACACCCCATGAACTTGCCCATACGTGTTCCTGTTTTCCTTCTTTGCTGGTAAATTTCACATCAAATGCTTTGGCGAAGTTTTGTCCCAGGAAATGAGAGGTTCCGGCCTGCAGGGCCTTACCATCCTGCATCAGCGCCTCAATACAATAGGTATCCAGTGCACCCGCAAAACGCTCATTGGCAGTTTTTTTTCCTTTTACTACAGGCAAGGCCATCCAGTTTTCGGCAAAGTCTGCATATACGTCAAGCATTCTTTCAGTTTCCTCAATTGCTTCCTGCGAAGTGGCATGAGCGGTATGGCCTTCCTGCCATAAAAATTCTGCTGTACGTAAGAATAAACGCGTGCGCATTTCCCATCTCACTACATTGGCCCACTGATTAATCAGCAGCGGTAGGTCGCGGTAAGACTGAACCCAGCCGCGGAAAGTGTTCCATATAATTGTTTCTGAAGTTGGCCTTACAATAAGCTCCTCTTCCAGTTTTGCATCCGGGTCTACAATGATATTACCCTCCCCGTCATTTTTGAGACGGTAATGTGTCACAACAGCACATTCTGTCGCAAATCCTTCTACGTGTGCCGCTTCCTTTGAAAAAAATGACTTAGGTATGAATAATGGAAAATAGGCGTTGCTATGTCCTGTATCTTTAAATTTCTGGTCTAAAACCGCCTGCATTTTCTCCCAAATAGAATAACCATAGGGTTTTATCACCATACATCCTTTCACAGCTGAATGTTCTGCCAGATCCGCTTTTATAACAATATCGTTATACCACTGGGAATAATCCTCGTTCTTACTTGTAATACCTTTGCTCATAACTGTTTGGAATGCTTTTTGTGTTAAATAACTTGCATGATAGGCTGCAAATCTATAAATTTATGCCTACGAATAAAAATTGTTTACACACACAAGTAACACACAGATTATGAAACCTAACCATTTATTTTCCAGTATGCTGGTGATTGCGGCTGTAGCCCTCTCATCCTGCGGTGTACAACAGATGGCGCAGCGGTCTGATAACGGCGACGACCTTTATGGCTCAACTGCTAAAGCGGTAGAATATACCGAACCACCTGTACAAGCAAGACAATATGTTGATAATGGATCTGATGATCAGGGGGATGACTATTATGGCAGCAATGATGAATATGCTGACATGAGTTATTCTTCGAGGATAAACAGGTTCTATTATGGCAGTCCTTACAGAGGTTATTACGACCCCTTTTACTATGATACTTTCTACGGAGGTTACTCTCCATACTACTCTGGTTTAAACTTTGGTCTTGGCTTTGGCTGGGGCGGCGGTTTTTATGGTAATTCATGGGGATTAGGCCTGGGTTACGGCGGCTTTGGCTATGGTGGCTGGGGCGGTTACGGCGGCCTGTATTCTCCTTTCTACTCTCCATGGGGATGGGGCGGCGGCTACTATGGTGGCTTATACGGCGGTCTGTATGGTGGATATTACGGAGGAGGCTACTATGGCGGCGGCTGGGGCGGCGGGTACCGTTCTAACAGTGTTTACAGACCGAGAACAGGAAGAGGTTCAGAAAATGCTTCTTATGGCGGCGGTAACTACAGCGGCAGAGGAAACTATAACGGTAGCGGTTCAAGGGCATATAATGCCAATGGCCAGTCTATAGGCGGCAGAAGGTCTGGCAGTACCGGATATACGACTGATGGCAGAGGAAACACGGGTTATAGCAGATCTACCTATTCAAGAGGCGCACAAACACAATCATCTTCCAGACCAACGAGATCAGAAAGTTACACTCCTCAAAGAAGTACAGAAACCAGATCTTACACTCCTCCTGCAAGTTCAAGCTCAGGTAGCTTTGGCGGCGGTGGCGGTAGAAGTTCTGGCGGCGGCGGCGGTGGCGGTGGCCGCGGAGGTAGAGGTAATTAATTTAGATTAAACATTCAGATGAAAAAATTTATACAGGTCTTGGCAGTGGCTATAGTAGCCACTACAGGAAATATTTATGCCCAAAGTGGAATCTATGCAGGTGACGCTTTGAGGTTCTCCAGAACAGATTACGGAAGTTCAGCACGTTTTAAAGGTTTAGGAAATGCTCAAATCAGTTTAGGTGGTGATATCAGTTCTATTGGCGGTAACCCTGCCGGACTGGGCATGTTTACCCGCTCAGAATTCAGTATTACACCTGAGTTTAACAATTCTCAATCTAACATAAGCTACTTAGGTCAGTCTAATAAAACGACGAAAAACCAGCTGAACCTAAATCAGGCAGCAGCAGTTTGGTACAACCCGATAGTTAAACCTAAAGGTGCAGATCTAAATAAAGGCTTATTGAGCGTAGTTTGGGGTATTGGTTACAACAGAAATAACGACTTTTATGCAGAGCATAACTACAGCGGCAGAAATACGAACAGCTCAATTACTGATGCCTTTGCAGAACAAGCCAATGGAACAACTGTTAGTGGATTAGGCGGTGCTGCCGGGATGGCATATGATTCATTCCTGATTGATAAGGCACTTGGTACTACAAACCAGTATTATGCTGCAGGAAGTTTACAGAATGATCAGTCGATGAGCGAAATCAGAGAAGGTTCTACATCTGAACTGAACTTTGCCGCTGGACTTAACTTCTCTAACAATTTCTATCTGGGTGCTAGTGTAGGTTTTGTTGATGTACGTTATACAAGTGACAAACTTTACAATGAGACAGGAACAATTATATCGAATCCGTCAAACAATGCTTCTACCGATATAACTGACCGTTCAAACCCACGTGTCGGCAATACTTATAATATGGCATACAGAACTAATCAGAATACTACTGGTTCAGGAATCAATGCCAGATTAGGTATTATCTACAAACCTACAAGTGCAGTTAGATTAGGTGCTACTTTCCAGGCGCCAACATGGATGCATATGGAAGAGGATTATTCTGAAGTATTAGATGCTGATTTCTCTGACGGTACCCGTGTAAGGAATGATGTACAAAACAGCAATTTCAATTATAATGTACGTACACCATATAAAGGATCAGTTGGTGCAAGTGTAATTGTGGCTTCCAGCCTATTATTATCAGCAGATTTGGACTATGTTGATTACAGCACAACCAAACTTTCAGTGAGTGATGGATACAGAGATATCATTAATGATAATAACCAATATGTAAAAGATAACTATACCAATGCTCTGAACTATAGGGTTGGTGCTGAATACAAAATTGATAAATTTAGTATCAGAGGTGGTTACGGACTAAATGGCAGTCCTTATAAAGGTGATAAAGACAACGTATTTGATGCTAAATATTATTCAGGCGGTATCGGTTACAGGGTTAATGCCTATTATGTAGACTTAGCTTACCAACGTGTTGAAACTACAAATACATTCAGTCCTTACGAGCTGAATGATTTTACTGAGCCAGTTGCTACTTCTAAATTTGGAAAAAACAATGTGTTCTTAACTGTTGGTGTAAGGTTCTAAACCAGGATACCATTTAATATAAAAGCCCCTGCTGATATTCGGCAGGGGCTTTATTTTTGCAGGCAAGCTGCTCTGCTGTTAGTGATTTTCCAGATTATACTCTACACGACCGAACTTTTGCCCTATGCATTAAGCCGCAATCTTTTGATATTGTTTATAACTGCCGGATCCATTATTAGCTCTGGTGCATGATGAGGTTTTTTCCTTGCATCAATTATCATCGGGCCGGTACATCCCCAATGTTTTTCTATCGTAAAGGCACCTATACCGTATATATCAGCTGCAGGATTGCTTCTTGTAAACGTAACCCACACAAAATTATTAATTGTTCTTGCAGTAAAGTCTGCATCATCACATACCACAATAAGAACAATGCCATTTAGATCAACATCCTGCAGAAGCTTGTTTAGTCTTTGCATTTCTTCACCTGTAGCTGAGGCTGAAATATAAGCAGTAGAGGTGATGGCAAGCACACCAGGCATTACCATGGCATGATCTGTATACCCAGATGACAAAGTCATAGCTGCAGGAACACTGCTTTGCAATTCTCTCTTAACATCTCCTGCAGCTGCTATTACAACTTTAGAGCCGCTATTTAAACCGTCTCCGCTATAATCTAAAGTATCAATAGTAGTTTGTGTATGGAAATGAAGATCTCTTGTTAAATCTATTCTACTGAAGATATGCTTTAAAAAAACTTCTATATCATGAGTATCTAATGCAGGGTCATCCTCCCGCGCCGCTATAAAAACATATTTAGCCAGGCTCAGCTGGTTCTTGCCCAAAATGTGATTGGCTATAGTCAGGATCTCCTGCGGCCTGCGTTCTTTCAAAAATGGGGTATAGCGTTCACTCCCTATAGCAAATAATAAGGGATGAACACCTGCAGCATCCACAGCATTTACCTCTTTGAGGCCATGTATTTCCTGAGGTAAAGCTGAGCCGGTTATTTCATGGATCAGCGCACCAAAACTGGTGTCTTCCTGGGGTGGCCTGCCAACAACGGTAAATGACCAGATAGCATCTTGTTTGTGATAAACATTATGCACTTTCATCAGCGGGAATGGATGGGTCAGACTGTAATACCCCAGGTGATCGCCAAAAGGGCCTTCTGGTTTGGTATCTTGTGGATATACGGTGCCCGTAATAATAAAATCTGCATCTGCTGAGATACAGAACCCTTCTTCATCATAAAAATACCGGAACCGCCGGTTTCCTAAAGCTCCGGCAAACGTCATTTCTGATAAACCTTCCGGTAAAGGCATTACTGCTGCCAGTGGATGTGAAGGGGGACCGCCAACAAAGATGCTCACCTGTAATGGTACACCTTTCGCATTGGCTTTAGACTGATGCACCCCAATACCACGGTGAATCTGATAATGCAGGCCAATCTCCTTGTCAGGAATATATTCGTTACCACCAAGCTGTATTCTGTACATCCCTAAATTGGCATTCATAACTCCAGGTTTATCAACATCCTCTGTATATACCTGGGGCATCGTTATAAACGGACCACCGTCCATCGGCCAGTTTACAATCTGCGGAAGCTGGCTGATAGTAGTCTTTTTAAACATGGATCTGAATAGGCGCTGCTGCATTGGCAAAGCAGAAAATGCAGTTAAACCAGCTCCGGCAAATTTGAAAGGATTTTTTAAAGCCTTTATAGGATCTGACCGAAGGTCTACCAGCTGCCCTACCCTTTCAAGACTATCCCTGAACATAAATTTAGAGCGTTCAAGCGTACCAAACAAATTAGAAACTGCCGGAAAGGGACTACCCTTTATTTTTTCAAAAAATAGCGCAGGGCCTTTTTCTTCATATACCTGAAGATGGATTGCGGCCATCTCGAGATAAGGATCAACCTCTTCCTTAATACGCATGAGATGTCCATGCTGCTCTAAATCTTTAACACATTCTGCTAAACTTTTGTATCCCATTGCTTCAAAGGTATTAAGAATTTTGAGTTGACATATGTCCGTAAACACAAAAACCATGTACGGATACATGGTTTTCTATAAGTGCTCAAAGCTGATATTACTTTTTGCCTGCAAAAGAACGCAGCATCCAGGTATTTTTTTCTTTGAACTGCATGAAACGGTTAACCATATCATTGGTACCATCATCTCCGGCATTTGCTGAGGCTTCTAACAACTCGCGCTCCAGCTGAATCAGGTGTGCCATATCTTCAAGCACTGCATCTACCATCGCCAAATCCTGTAAACCGATAGTATTGATTTCCTGTATACCAGATTCTGCAATATAATCCGCAAAACGGCTGTGCGGTGGTTTACCAAGTGTAAGTACACGTTCTGCAATTTCGTCTATAGTAAGCTGGGCATTAGTATATAGTTCTTCAAACTTAACATGTAAGGTGAAAAAGTTCTGTCCCTTAACATTCCAGTGGCAACCCCTCAGTTTCTGATAGTGAACATGATAATTTGCAAGGTAATCGTTTAATAAATCTACTACTGGTTTTACCTCTGTTTCAACCAGGCTTATTTCTTTTGCGTCCATAATTTGTTATCTTTTTTCTAACCGTTTATCAATAAACAAATATAACATATCTAAGGTTTTGAAAAAATATACCTGCATACAATAGCGACACAGAATTGTCGTTTAATATTCAAAAATGGAGGCTCTTATATATTATTCGTATAATTGTCTCGTAAACAACCCCAGACCTTAATGCAAAAATATTATATAGTATTTGCCCTCTGCCTGGGTCTTTCAACAGCCAAGGCTGCAGACCTGAGAGATTCGGTAGGTGTAGAAAATCTCAATGGCAAAAAACTCATCCTGCATCAGATTGTTGCCAAGGATACTTATTACTCAATCGGACGTAGATATGGCGTTAGCCCAAAGGAGATCATTACCTATAATGATAACAAATTCTTATCATTAGGTATAGTTATTAAAGTACCAACTAACCTGCCCTTTGCAGTACAGACGGGTAAAAAAACCTCCGCAGCAGCTATCAATACCGTTTTACCGGCCGCTACTGTACAGGATAACCCAGTGATGGTAGAACATGCTGTGCAGCGCAAAGAAAACCTGAATATGCTGGCAGAAAAGTATGGAACAACAGTTAAGGAGATCAAAAGGGTAAATAACCTGAAGTCGATTAACCTGCAGGTTGGACAGGTGCTGAAGATCCCTGCGAAACCGGGAACAGAAACTGAAGTGACCGCCCCTGCTGAACCGGTTAAAACTGAAAAGCCGAAAGAGGTTACCTCAACAGTAACTACCCAAATAGAAGCCCAGTATAAAAAGCAGGCAGAAGCTGCAAAGAAAGAACCAGTACAGGCCAAACAGGTTGCCGTGGTGCAGAATACAGCAAAGGATGCTTTTATTGTCCACACCGTAGCTTCTAATGAAACCATGTATTCAATTGCCAGTAAATACAATCTTACACTAGATCAGCTTAAAGCAAAAAACAATCTGAGTTCAAACTCATTATATGTAGGACAAAAACTGCTGATCAGCGGTCAATATCCTGCAAAATCTGAAGAACATCGCGTTGCGGAAAGCACTGATAATGATACCTCTGAAGCAGTAAAAAGTCCTTCACTGAGACTTCCGCCAAGTCATTACGGACTGAGCCAGGTAGATGAAAAAGGAATGGGAGTTTTTATTACCGACCCTGATCTTGACTCATCTAAAATGCTGGTTTTACACCGCACTGCCCCTGTTGGAACCATCATTCAGGTGACTAATCCGATGACCAAAAGAGTAACTTATGCAAAGGTTGTTGGTAAATTTACTGAGAATGAGTCCACAAAAGATGTTATCATTGTAATGACAAAAGCAGTAGCTGATGCATTAGGTGCATTAGACAAGAGGTTTTTGTGCAATTTAACGTACAGTGGACAAGCGAATGAACAATAACAAGCCTTACATTATAGGTGTTGCAGGGGGGAGCGGATCAGGCAAAACATTCTTTCTAAAATGTTTTTTACACCATTTCAGTTCTGATGAAGTATGCCTTATTTCTCAGGATGATTATTATAAGCCAAAAGAAACCCAACAGATAGATGAGAACGGCTGGATTAATTTTGACCTGCCGGATGGCATTGATGATATAAAACTATTAAACGATATAAAACTCCTGATTGATGGCAAGTCTATCGAAAAAATGGAATATACCTTTAATGTTAATGAAGACAATGCCCGTTTGCTGAACATTACCACTGCTCCTATCATTATTGTAGAAGGCCTGTTTGTATTTCATTATCCTGAAATAGCAAGTTTGTTCGACATGAAAATTTTCATGGATGCCGACGAAGAAATCACTTTAAACAGGAGGATTTCGAGGGATGAAATGGAACGTGGATATTCGCGGGATATGGTGATGTACCAGTGGGTTAACCATGTAATGCCGGCATATAAGCAATATCTGCTGCCTTATAAAGAGTCTTGCCAGAAGGTAATCATGAATAACAAACATGTTGCCGATGATATTATCAGTATCTCTAAAGAAATTTCTGACGAACTAAAAGAAACTGTACTGATGCCCTAGGGCATCAGTTTAGTTCCATCTCTTTAACATCTGCCTCAGCAAAGAGTTTTCCTGAGGTAGATTGTTTGATAAAATCCACACTCACCCCGGGTGCCCTCTCCATCAGCCGGAAGCCACCCTCTGGTAAAATATCCATTACCGCCAGTTCAGTAACTACCTTTCTGATACAATTTACACCAGTGAGCGGAAGTGTACAGACCGGAAGCAGCTTGCTTTCCCCAGCCTTATTAATGTGCTGCATTGCCACAATGATATTCTTTGCCGATGCCACCAGATCCATGGCACCACCCATCCCCTTTACCATTTTCCCGGGTATCTTCCAGTTGGCAATATCCCCGTTCTCTGAAACCTCCATTGCACCTAAAATAGTAAGGTCAATCTTCTGGCTTCTGATCATACCGAAGCTCATGGCAGAATCAAAAACTGATGATCCCGGCAGCGTGGTAATTGTCTGTTTACCGGCATTGATCATATCTGGATCTTCCTCACCTTCGAAAGGGAATGGACCCATGCCCAGCAGTCCGTTTTCAGATTGCAGTACAACATTTATTCCTGCCGGGATATAATTAGCAACCAGTGTAGGTATACCTATGCCAAGGTTCACATAATAGCCATCTCTGATTTCTTTTGCGATGCGTTTCGCAATTCCGTTTTTATCTAACATATTGATATTGGATTAGCCGCGAGGCCTTACAGTGCGTTGTTCAATTCTTTTTTCATAGTTGTTGCCCTGAAAAATCCGGTGAACATATACACCAGGGGTATGAATATGGTCGGGATCAAGTTCCCCGGCCTCTACCAGTTCTTCAACCTCGGCAATAGTGATCTTGCCGGCCATAGCCATTACAGGATTAAAATTACGGCTGGTAGATCTGAAAATAAGGTTGCCTGCCGTATCCCCTTTCCAGGCTTTTACCAATGCAAAATCTGCTTCAAAAGCATATTCCATCAGGTAATCTTTACCATTAAAGTTCCTGGTTTCTTTTCCCTCGGCCACTTCAGTACCTACTCCTGCAGGAGTAAAGATAGCAGGCATACCGTAACCAGCTGCCATACAGCGGGTGGCAAGTGTGCCCTGTGGGATAAGTTCTACCTCCAGTTCGCCGCTCAACAGCTGGCGCTCAAACTCCGCATTTTCACCTACGTAAGAAGAAATCATTTTTTTTACCTGTCTTGTCTGGAGTAACAGGCCAATCCCAAAGTCGTCAATTCCTGCATTGTTAGATATACAGGTTAATTCCCTTACTCCCTTCTTTACCAGGGCAGTAATACAATTCTCGGGGATACCGCAAAGGCCAAAGCCCCCCAGCATCAATGTATTACCATCTGTAATATCACGGATAGCCTCATCGGCCCCCGCTACTCTTTTATCGATCATTATATTTGGTTTGAGGGCTAAATTATCGATAATAATAAAGCCAGCCAAATATTAGCTGCTTAAAGATTACCGTCTGCTGATCTCTATGATCTTGTCTGCACTTCCGTTACTTGTGGCCAGATAAACTTTTCCGTCGGGAGATTGACAAAAGGCGCGCAGCCTGCCGAAAGTATTGGTGTAGAACTCTGTGGATGAAGTTATTTGATCACCACTGTCATTCAGTTTGAGCTGCAGTAGTTTGGTACCCTTCAAAGTTACGCCCAACAGAGAGTTTTTCCACTGGGGGATGTAATCGGAATTATAATAGGTCAGACCCGAAGGAGCTATGGCCGGGGTCCAGGCAATCATAGTTTCGGTCATGTGAACCTACTGATTTTTCCTCCACGTTCGGTAAACCAGATATAGTTATCTGGTCCATAAATAATCTCACAGGGCTAAATGAGCGATTGCGTAAGGATTTCGGTTTTAAGCTCTGCCTCTTTAAGGTTCTCATTATTGCCTATATTCTTTTCGCAGCTGGAGAGTAAAAGCAACAAAATCAGTGATGAGTATATTATTTTCACTTAAACATATTTGGTTCAGCTAACTGCTACTATAACAGGTCAGACTAAATATGTTTCTGATCAATTAATTAAAATATACATAGGTTATCCCATCACCGCCCCGGTCGGCATGCTCATCTTCCACCCTGTTTACTTCCCTGTATTTTTTAAGGTATTCCCTAACCAGCTTCCTCAGTATACCGTCACCTTTACCATGAATCAGTTTTATAAAAGGAAAACCCAGCATGATAGACTTGTCCATATATTTTTCCACCTCCTGGATTGCGCTCTCTCCGCGCATTCCCCGCAAATCGAGCTCTGCGGTAAAACTTCCGATAGCATCTGATATACGGCCTGAAAAGGAATTGCTCTGTACTACTTTCTTGGCCTGTTTATTACTGATCTTCTGTACACGGTCTTTTTTAACAACCGAGCGCAGATCGCCTAATGCCAGCACAAGATTGCTTCTGTTGATTTCCAGTACCTGTCCTGTAGTTTCAGAATTCAGCAGCTGTACCCAGTCGCCCACCTCTATTGGTGTACCCACTGGCACAGGTTTCTCCGGTTTAACTTCTTCCTTAACCTGATGCTGCACCAATTCTTTCTGCAGGTTTTGCCTTAATTCGCGGGTAGCAACTTTGTCTGCCTGTTTTTCTTTAATGCCGGCAATAGTGTTCTCAACCAGTTTATTGGCATTCTTAATTATTGTCTGAGCTTCAAGTTTTGCTTCTTTAATCAGCGTCTTGCGGTTTTCTTCCAGAAATAGCTGCAGCTTTTCATTCTCAGTTACCAGGTTTTTCACTTTGTTCTGCTGGTTGGCAAGCTGTATTTTGGTATCATAAATTTGCTTTTTCTCCCTTTCAAGATCTACCAGCAAACTATCTATCCGGTTCTGGTTGGTACCTGTTTTTGCCCTTGCCAAAGCAAGCACCTCTGGCTGCAGTCCAATGTTCTGTGCAATTTCAAATGCATAAGAGCTGCCTGGTTTGCCAATTTCCAATACATAAAGCGGTTTCATCTTGTCATTATCAAACAGCATGGAAGCATTTTCAAGGCCCGGGGTATTGCCGGCAAATAGTTTCAGGTTGGAATAGTGAGTCGTAATTACGCCGCGTACCTTCTTGTTGTTAAGTACTTCAAGAACAGCCTCGGCCATCGGACCACCAAACTGCGGATCGGTACCGGTACCAAACTCGTCAATCATTACCAGTGATTTAGGCGTGGCATGGGCAACGAAATGACGCATCTTCTTTAAATGCGCACTGTAAGTACTCAAATCGCTTTCTATACTTTGATCATCACCAATATCAGCAAAAATATTATCAAAAATACCCAGTTCGCTTGATTCATGTACGGGGATCAGTAATCCAGACTGGAACATCAGCTGCAGCAAACCTACGGTTTTCATGCAAACAGATTTACCCCCCGCGTTTGGGCCCGACACCAGGACAATTCTGAGACCCTCATTCATATGAATATTAAGCGGGACAACCGTTTTCTTATCCTCTTTAAACGACAGATACAGCAGTGGGTGCCTGGCATTGATCAGCTTTATTCTTGGCTCCGCCACCAGTACCGGCATATCCGCTTCTATTTCCAGGGCGAAAAGTGCTTTTGCACGCACGAAATCGAGTTTGGTTAAAAAGCCATGATAGGAAAGTAACAATGGGTTATATGGTCGCAGCTCATCTGTTAGTGCTATCAGTATCCTGATAATCTCCCTCCTCTTATCAAATTCAAGGTCGCGGATTTTATTGTTCAGGGTAAATACTTCTTCGGGCTCCATATATACCGTTTGTCCGCTGGCAGACTCGTCGTGTATAAATCCCTTGAGTTTTCTTTTATTCTCAGCAAGTATAGGTATACACATGCGGCCATCACGAATGGTTAAACTGCCATCTCCTACCCAGTTACTGGATACTGCCTGACGGTAAATCACATCCATACGTTTCCGCACCTCCTGTTCGCCTTTGGCAATATCACCGATCAGCTCCTGAAGTTTAGCAGATGCATTTGGTTTAATTTTACCTTTAGGGTCCAGAACAGTTTCAATCTTTTTCAGTATGTTTTTCTCTACCGGCAGGTGCTCAAAAAGTGCTTCCAGGTTTGGATAAACATCTTTCCTTTCTTCAAAAAAACGGAGCACTGAAAATACGGTCTGGAGCGACTGGTAAATCTGGAAGAGCTCATCTTCTACCAGATAGGTACCTTCAACGCGTATTTTATCGGCAAGTGACTTAATATCAAAAAAAGTACTGATTTGTAAAGGCTCCTGGTTTTCGAGTATATTTTTAAATTCTTTGGTCTGCCTTAAAAACTTATTAATCTGGTCATACTTGTTCATGACCTGCATTTTGCCTACCATATACTGTCCCATCGGACTGAGGCAATGCTTATATATGAGCTGTTTGACTTCGTTGAAGCCTAACCTATCTAAACAATTATCGGGGTATATCATTCTTATCTCTGCTTTTGGACAGGTGTAACAGCTACAGTACGGCTTGTGTTTTTCAATCTTCCTGCCTTGTTCAGGCTGTCCTTATTCGTTTTCACTGAAGGTTTAAGTTTACCGGTTTTCTTTAACTGATCCCTGGTCAAACTGTCCTTTTTCTTTTTTTCGGCTGCAGCCTGTATCTTCTTTTCGGCTGCTGCAATTTTAGCCTGCCTTTTCACCTCTATTTTATCTAGGCTGTCTTTTGACTTTTTGAGCTTCTCTGTTACCCTGTCATACATGGTATTGAGCATTTCAGGATGGGCATAATAAAAGTTCATGCTCCGGGTATATTCTGCAGAATCTGTATCAAATTTTTTATAGATGCCTTTATAATAAGATGCAGCTACTTTTTTTGCAGAATCCTGATTAACCAGTGTAGCTATATAGGCATCAGAAATATGGATATCATATAATACGGCTTCAATTTTAGCAGGCTGTAAAATCCCGGAAGGGATTTTTGACTTACATCCGGCGATGATGGCCAGCAGCGCACAGATGCACAAAATATTTTTCATTGCGAGTAAAACATTATTTTTTCTTAGCTATTTGAACTAAGGTTGTTAATTTTACCAAAAATACTGATAAATGAGCATAGCAGATAACTTATTAAAATATAAAAGGGAATTAGACGCGGAAAAAGTTGAACTGATTGCTGTTTCAAAATTCAATACTACAGATGCAATTTTAGAGGCTTACGAAGCCGGACATAGGGTTTTCGGCGAAAACATAGTACAGGAACTGGTAGAAAAACAGGAGGCTTTGCCAAAAGATATACAGTGGCACCTGATCGGACATCTTCAGACCAATAAAGTTAAATATATAGCACCATTTATACAGCTCATCCAATCTGTCGACAGTTTAAAATTGCTGTCAGAAATCAACAAACAGGCGGCTAAAAATAACAGGATTATAGATTGTCTGCTGCAGATTTATATAGCAGATGAAGATACCAAGTTTGGTCTCGATTATGCAGAGCTGATTGAATTGCTTCGTTCAGAAGAATATCTGACCATGAAAAATATCCGCATCACCGGGTTAATGGGCATTGCCAGTAATAATGCGTCAGAAAAACAAACCAAAGATGAGTTTCAGGAATTAAAGGTATTGTTCGATGGCATAAAAGTCAGTTTCTTCAGGAAAGATGATGCATTTAAGGAATTGTCTATGGGGATGTCTGGTGATTACCAGCTGGCAATTGAAGAGGGAACAACGATGGTAAGGATAGGCAGCAGTATTTTTGGTGCCAGAAAAATCAAACACTTTAAAGCCTGATGAACTATACACTTAGATTTGCCCTGAAAGAAGACTGTCCGAGATTGATGGAACTGATCCATGAGCTGGCCGATTATGAAAAAATGCCAGAAGAAGTTACAGTAACCCTGGCGGAGTTTATGGAAGCAGGCTTTGGTACTAATCCGGTTTGGAAAGCCTTTGTAGTTGAAAACGAAGAACAGATTCAGGGTTTTGCCCTTTATTATACCAGGTATTCTACATGGAAAGGATGCCGGTTATATCTGGAAGATTTCATTGTAACCGAACAGCAGCGCGGTAAGGGACTGGGCAAGCTTTTATTTGAGCGCGTAATGCAAGAAGCAAAAAATAAAAATTATAATGGTATGAACTGGCAGGTACTGGACTGGAACGGACCTGCTATCAATTTTTATAATAAATATACTGCACAAATAGAATCGGGATGGCTAAACGCCTCCTTTAGTAAAGACCAATTATAAGATGAAGAGAAGTATCGCATTAGCCATGCTGTTAGTCAGCGGGATTTATGCCTGTAATAGTGATCAAAAAGCCGGTACAGATAATCATGTTAAGCAGGACAGCACAGCGGTACTGAATACTGATACCTTAAATTATACTTATGATTCTGTAAAAGTTTATAGCAAGCAGCCAGTTTCAGCCAATAAAAATGTGACCGATACCGCAAAGGCTGTAGTTAAATTTCCATTGTTCAAGAATGTTGCTGCGAACAAATTTGTGAAAGACAGGGTACTTGGACAAACCGGACAAGAGCAAAACTATAAAACATACAAAGAACTCGCCGGCGGCTTTATCAAAGAGTTTGATAACTATAAAGCGATCAATGTAAACAGCACAGAAACCTGGTTTCAGCTACTTAATATTAGGGTGGTTACTAATTATCCGAATTACATTTCCATGTTGCATACCTATAGTGAGTATAAAGGTGGGGCACATGCCAATACGCTTTTTACTTATTTTAATTATAATCCTAAAAGCCTTCAAACAATCACACTTGATTCTTTGATTACAGCAGATGGAATGCCGAAACTGAGAGCAGTTGCCGAAAATATATTCCGTAAGAATGAGCAGCTGGCACCTAACGCCAGCTTGTCGGAAGGTTATTTTTTTACTGACGGCATCTTCTCCCTGGCCCAAACTTTCACTGTTACCAGAGAAGGCATTAAATTTCTTTATAACCCTGACGAGATTAAAAATCATGCGGCAGGCACTACGGAACTGATTGTCCCATTTTCAAAAATCAGGGATATTCTGAAACCCAGTTCCATTCTAAAAAATTTCAACTGATATGGAAGTATATAAATTTGGCGGAGCTTCGGTCACGAATGCGGAGGCGGTAAAAAACTTAGCCGGTATCATCAGAAATTGCGGACAGCAGCAACTGCTGATTGTAGTATCTGCCATGGGCAAGATGACCAACAAGTTGGAAGAACTTACCCATGCATACCTCACCGGACAAGAAAACACTCATCAACTCCTGGATGATATCAAGGCATATCATTTTAATATTATAAATGAGTTATTCCCCTCACAGCGAAAAGATATTTATGATGATATAGCCAATACTTTTGTAGAAATTGAATGGCTGTTAGAGGATGAACCAAATGATGCGCCCGATTATATCTATGATCAGATCGTATCCATTGGTGAAATTATTTCCACTAAAATTGTTGCGGCATACCTGCAGGAAAGCGGGATTCCTGCTACCTGGGCAGATGCACGGAACTATATAAAAACTGATAATTCCTACCGTGAAGGAAAAGTTGACTGGGAAAAATCAGAGGGCGATATCCTGAAACATCTGCTTCCAATCCTGGAAAAGGGCATAGCGGTAACCCAGGGCTTTATAGGCAGCACCAGTGAAAACTTTACCACTACGCTGGGACGGGAAGGTTCAGATTATTCGGCTGCCATTTTCAGTGCCTGTTTACATGCTGAGTCGCTTACTATCTGGAAAGATGTACCCGGAGTATTGAATGCAGATCCAAAATGGTTCGATGAGACAGAGATGATCCCGCAGCTATCCTATCATGATGCTATAGAGCTTACCTATTATGGTGCCACAGTAATTCATCCCAAGACGATTAAGCCATTACAGAATAAAAACATACCGCTGTATGTACGTTCTTTTATTCTTCCCGAAGGTCAGGGTACACAAATTAACAGCTTAAACAGTCAGCTTCCAGTTCCCTCTTTTATTTTTAAAATGAACCAGGTGCTGATATCAATCCTGCCCAAAGATTTTTCATTTATCATTGAAGAGAACCTGAGTGATATCTTCAGCGTATTTCACCAGCACAGGATTAAGGTCAATACAATGCTCAATTCTGCACTGAGCTTCTCTGTCAGTGTAGACAACGATGAGCAGAAAATCAGCGGACTAATTGCAGATCTATCTGGCAGCTATAAAGTTAAATACAATAATAACGTTGAACTGGTAACTATCCGCTATTACAACCAGGATACTATTAACAGGGTAACAGTGAACAAAGAGATCCTGCTGGAAGTAAAAAGCAGACATACCTGCCAGATTCTAATGAAAGATAAAGCTGTTGAATAAACATATAACAGAAAGCAACATTCAGGCCTATATCCTGGAACATCTGCATGCAGATGTACACCAGATTGCCATGGCCAAAAGTCCCTTTCCGGAGGTTAGCGGAAAAGAACTGTCTGTACAAATTGCCGCTAAAAGGAAATCTGCACGTAAACTTCCAACCTGGTATAATACACCGGGAGTGTACTTTCCGCCGCTGCTTTCTGTAGAACAATGTTCATCAGAAACTACTGCAGCTTATAAGGCAAGTTTAGTGCTGGGCAGCACCTTAGTTGATTTAACAGGAGGCTTTGGGGTAGACAGTTTTTATTTTTCAAAAGTATGCCCGGCTGTACTTCATATCGAGATTAATAACGAGCTTTCTGAAATTGCCAGTTATAATGCCTTACCTCTCAGGCAGTCTGGAACCACTTTTTTATGTGATGATGGGATAGCATACCTACAACGTACCACTGAACACTTTGGTGCGGTATACATAGATCCTGCCCGTAGAAGTACCTCAGGTAAGGTCTTTATGTTAAAGGACTGCAGCCCGAATGTAATCGAACATCTCGACTTACTTCTATCCCGCACAACCCGCCTGCTGATTAAGACTGCACCTCTTCTTGATCTGAGTGCCGGCCTTAAAGAATTAAATCATGTAAGCCAGATACATATTGTAAGCGTACGTAATGAATGCAAAGAACTGATTTGGGTAGTTGAACAAGATTTTAGCGGCATACCTGAAATTATCTGTACTACCCTGAACACGGAAAAGAAAGAGTTTCGCTTTACTATGGGAGATGAACCTCCAGGAGCTTTCGAAGGATCAATTGAGCCAGGAATGTATTTATACGAACCAGATGTTGCCTTGCTGAAGGGTGGTGCATTTAACCTCATTGCCAAACGGTACGGGCTACTTAAACTACACCCGCAAACACAGTTATATACTTCGTCCCGAATTCTTTCTGAATTCCCGGGAAGGATATTTTTGATAGAGGAAGTACTTAGTGCTGCAGCAATAAAAAAAGATAAGAATCTGCAGGCAAGCGTAATTGTGCGGAACTATCCAGACAAAGCCGCTGCGCTTGTTTCAAAGTACCAGATTAAACCAGATGATTCACAATTTTTGATATTTACCCAAAACAAAACCAATGGTAAGCTTATTATTAAAGCGAAAATTATCCAGCACTATTAAAATTTACTATTAAAAAATTACCGCAACATAGCATTACGGATTAACAGCAGCTATATAAAAAAAACAGGGTGTATCAATCCCTGATACACCCTGTGCTATGCTTTATGTCTGGAAGAAACAGGTGTATAACCTATACTTTTCTAACTTTAACAGCTTGCAGCCCTTTTTTTCCTTCAGTTACTTCAAATTCAACTTCATCATTTTCCTGAATGCTGTCTATACCGCCCAGCACATCCTTAAAATGAACAAAAATATCTTTATTGCCTTCATAAACAATAAAACCATAACCTTTCTGCGTATTAAACCACTTTACTTTTCCGGTATTCATAATATTCTAATGTAAAAATTCACGTATTTTTTTAAGTTCTCAAGATTATCAAACTTAAATAAAATCAATATGTTTTAAAAATTATTTGTTGGGTTGTGGAGTGGTTCTTAGGTAAGGTTTGATAATTTTGTGACCTTTGGGAAATTTGTCCGGTATGTCTTCAGTTTTGATACTGTTCATTACTACCACGTCTTCCCCGTCTTTCCAGTCGGCCGGTGTAGCTACACTGTACTTTGCTGTAAGCTGCAATGAATCAATGACCCGCAACACTTCGTCAAAGTTTCTGCCTGTAGAAGCCGGATAGGTAAGCATCAGCTTTATTTTTTTATCCGGTGAGATGACAAAAAGCGATCTAACAGTTAATGTTTCTGAAGCATTTGGATGTATCATATCGTAAAGATCTGCCACCTTCTTATCTTCATCCGCTATGATCGGAAATTCAACAGTTGTGTCCTGCGTTTCGTTAATGTCATTAATCCAGCTTTTGTGTGATTCTACTGAATCTACACTCAGTGCTATTACTTTTACATCCCTCTTCCCAAATTCAGATTTTAAAGAAGCTGTACGACCTAATTCGGTAGTGCAAACCGGTGTATAATCTGCCGGATGAGAAAAAATGACACCCCAGCTATCACCAAGAAAGTCATAAAAATCAATATCCCCTAAAGATGTTTTTGCTTTAAAATTTGGAGCGACATCGCCTATTCTGATACTCATATATCTATATTAAATTTTCAAAAATTATTAACTATACTAATATAGTAGATATTCGGCTGAAGACCAATTAAAGATCGTCAGATTTTAATAAAATAAAAAATCCCGGAATAAATTAATATTCCGGGATCTAAATAATGAGGTGCTCTTCTAGTTATAGACTTTGATCATATAAACATAGTTTTCAATTTTATCTATCTGCTTGGTCCTGCTTAGTCCCTGCATTGGGCTTCTCTTAGAGAAGGCCACTTTTTTGCCCAAAGAATCTTCAGGGATAGCGTTTAATGCCTGTTGGATGTATTTAGCTTTAATTGCAAAGGTAGCGCCATCCACATTGTTTTCTTTAGCGGTTATTACACCGATGATGTTACCATAATTATCTAACAAAGGCCCGCCGCTATTACCTGGATTAATCTGAATTGATACCTGGTACTGCGTCGTATCGCCGCCATGACCTGTCCTCGAACTTACGTAACCTTCACCAAGCACAGCATCATCTTTAGGATATCCTAGTGTATAAACGTTCTCTCCCATACCTATACTGTTTTTCTTCAGCTTGTAAGGCAGGTTAGAAAGTGGGGTAAATGAATTATCAGTGATCTTCAGGATAGCAATATCATGTTCGCTGTCGCGATGAACTACTGTGGCTTTAAAAGAATCGCCTTTACTGTTCTGCACATAAATAGAATCTGCATCATTAATCACATGCAGGTTGGTACAGATATAACCATTTGCAGTAAGTGCAAAACCTGTTCCGCCAAACTTCGCAGCCCTGAACGGCCCCCTGTCAGCTTTTGAGCTAGATATAATTGTACGCACCAGTTTGTTCTGGCTGTTCTGGTTATTCTTGATATTTGTAATTTCCCTGCGCATTACCTCATAACTGCCGTTCTGCTTGCTGTTATGCTGTATAGAGTAAATTGAAAATACTGTCAGCAATAAGAAGGATGCTGCCACGGCAAATGCCGATTTATTTTTGCGCCACAGGTTAACCAGCATTGAAGGATGCGGTCTTAATTCCTCTGCTAAGGTATCAACATCGATACCTGCATGCGCATTGTTCATCTGCTGTTTCAAAAAAAGGATATTTCCATACTCCTTTAGCGAAGCCACAAAAACCTGGTGGGCCACCACCTTATGGTCAACGGCAGGATCATTGGCACGCAGCTGTTCAAAAGCTGCAGCCTCATCTGCAGTAAGATTACCCTGGAGGTAATCGTCAATTATACCATCTAACTCTATATCGTTCCTCATGACGTACTAAGATTGAAAAAATAATTTCTTTAATCTCTGCAGGCATTTATATTTCTGGGTCTTGGCATTGTCCGTATTGGTATAGCCAAATTTCTCACAAATATCCTGCATGGAGAGATTGTTAATATAAAAATCCTGAATAATAGTTTTGCAGGGTTCACCAAGGTTCAGCAGCGATTCACCCATCTTTTCAAACTGCAGGTCTTTGGCCTCATGCTGCTCTACATCAAACTCCACAGCTATAACATCTTCAAAATCGTCAATGTTATTTGACTTCTTACTTTGCTGCGAAAGCTTCTTTAACCAAATGCGCCGGCATACGGAGTATATATATGTCTTTAGTTTACTGCTTAACTCAAAATCTCCGCTCTTTATTTTGTTGTAAAGAATAATAATGGCTTCCTGATACACGTCTTTTGCATCATCTTCGTCACCGTTGTTATTTAAAATAAACTGCAAAATCATCGGAAAATGACCTGTGTACAGCTTATTAAGCGCATCCGCTGAGTTATTTAGTATCCCTAAAACAACCTCTCTATCTGTTGGAACTGAACTGCTTAACTTGTTACTCACTAATTAATACGTTTATGCGTGAATGGTAACCCAATATTAGACAAAAAAAATATTCTTTTAATTTTTTTAAAATGGTGGGTTACCTTTTAGAGATTGCGGTATTAATCTGTAAAATTAATTAATTATTTAAAATAGAATTCAAATGAAAAACATGTTCAAATTTGGCTTTTTAGCTTTAGCAATCTCTTTATCAGTAGCAGCTTGTAACTCTGAGAAAAAAGGTGATACTACTGATACTTCAATGACTGATTCTTCTACAGTTGTTACTGATGTTGATACTTCAGTTAAAGATTCAACTGTACAAGATACAACTGTTAAAACTACTACTACTACTGTTGATACAGTTAAAAAATAAGCTTTTACAGCTTGTAAAAAAAGGCTTTGGAGAAATCCAAAGCCTTTTTTTTGTACCCGGATTTCGGTACATTTGCATTTTGTAATAATTCCGATTCATGACTTTATCTCCATTACAAGCCATATCACCAGTTGATGGCCGCTATAGAAACACAACACAAAGCCTTTCTCAGTATTTCTCTGAATCTGCCCTTATCAGGTACCGGGTTTATGTAGAAATCGAGTATTTCATTGCACTTTGTGAAACTGGTCTGGCAGGCCTTGCTGGTTTTGACAAAGCTAATTATACACAGTTGCGTGCCATTTTTGAACAATTCAACGATAACGATGCGCAAGAGGTTAAAGACACAGAAAAGGTAACAAACCATGATGTGAAAGCCGTTGAATATTTTATCAAAAAACGCTTCGATATTCTGGGTCTGCAGGATTTCAAGGAGTTTATCCATTTTGGTTTAACTTCCCAGGATATTAATAATACGGCGATTCCCTATACATTCAAATTATCTCTTGAAGAAGCGTATTTCCCGCAGATCAGCGATCTGATCACTAAATTACATGAGCTGGCTACAGAATGGAAAGATATTCCTTTACTTGCCCATACTCACGGACAGCCAGCCTCCCCTACTAAATTGGGTAAAGAATTCATAGTATTTGCCGAACGTCTGGAAATCCAGTTAAGTAATTTAAAAAATATTCCAAACAGTGCTAAATTTGGTGGTGCAACGGGTAATTTCAATGCCCATCATATCGCCTATCCGGGTATCAACTGGGTAGCGTTCTCCAATAATTTTGTCAATAATATTCTTGGGTTGAGCCGTGCGCAGCACACTACCCAGATTGAACATTACGATCAGTTTGCTGCTCAATGTGACGCCTTAAAAAGAATCAACAATATCATTATTGATCTTGACCGTGATATCTGGGCATATATCTCTAAAAACTATTTTAAACAAAAAATCAAGGAAGGTGAAGTGGGTTCTTCGGCAATGCCGCATAAAGTTAACCCGATTGATTTTGAAAACGCTGAAGGAAATGCAGGTATTGCCAACGCCCTGTTTGAATTCTTTGCTGCTAAATTACCTATTTCCCGTTTGCAGCGTGATCTTACAGACTCAACTGTACTGAGAAATGTTGGTGTTCCAATGGCGCATACAGTGATCTCCATTACTTCCACTTTAAAAGGGCTGAACAAACTCTTATTAAATAATGATGCCATTGCAGCAGATCTTGAAAACAACTGGGCGGTAGTTGCAGAAGCTATACAAACTTTATTAAGAAGAGAGGCATATCCAAATCCTTACGAATCACTGAAAGACCTTACCCGCACCAATCAAAAGATTACGGCACTTACCATGTCTGACTTTATTGATGGACTGCAGATTTCTGAAGACCTTAAACAGGAACTGAAGCAAATCACCCCATTTAATTATACAGGAGTGTTTTAATATATAATGACCTAAAGAAGACATCGATATCTGCATTTCAGGTACGAAATAATTATTTTTGTATAAAAAAAGAGACCATGACTATTAACGTATATACAGAAGAAACACCGAATCCCTCCACTATGAAGTTTATGGTAAATAAACTTTTGATCAATGGCAGTGAAGATTTTGCAACTAAAGAAAGTGCAGAACACTCTCCTTTTGCAAAGGAACTATTTAAGTTTAATTTTGTCAGTGGTGTGTTTTTTGCAAGTAACTTCGTAACTGTTACCAAAACAGATGATGCAGAATGGCCCGATATTGAACCTATCCTGAAAGAATTTGTTAAAGGTGCAGTAGAATCAGAATATAAAATTAAGGAAGCTACAGCTGAAGAAACACCTGCTTTTGAGGGTACAGATCTTGAAATTAAAATTCAGCAGATCCTGCATGATTATGTACGTCCTGCAGTTGAACAGGATGGCGGTGCAATAAGTTATAAATCTTTTGAAGAAGGTGTAGTTACAGTAGAGCTACGCGGTTCATGCAGCGGATGCCCATCTTCTACCATCACTTTAAAATCTGGTATCCAGAATTTATTACAAAGAATGGTTCCTGAGGTGAAAGATGTTGTATCTAACGCACTTTAAAAAGACTACTTATAAAAAAAGGATGCCGGAATATCCGGCATCCTTTTTTTATGCTTAAAATCAGCTGTTAAAATGTTTGTGTATAGCTGTTAGAATTTCCTCATCTATCCTCCCGTTGGTCGCCAGAATCTCGCGCTGATTGATAAACTCATCACCCCCGCTAAAGTTCATCACCTTCCCTCCTGCCTGCTGCACCAGATAAGCTCCGCCCGCCACATCATATGAATTAAGGTTATATTCAAAAAAACCTTCAAACCTCCCGCAGGCCACATAAGCCAAATCAACAGCAGCAGAACCGATCCGTCTTAAGCCATGTGTTTTCTGCATAAGCTCTGCAAGCAGCAGCATGTACTCAGGCTGTTTGTCGAACTGGTAATATGGAAATCCTGTAGCCAGTAAAGATGCTCCTAATGTATCTCTCTGTGAAACATGAATTGCTTTGTTATTGAGGTATGCTTCTCCCCCTTTGTGGGTATGGAACATCTCTGCCCGGTTTATCTCATAAACAATCCCAATTACTGGCAGTTCCTCTTCATACAAGGCAATGCTGATGGAATAGGTAGGCAGACCATGGATAAAATTAGTAGTACCATCAAGGGGATCAATAATCCAGTTAAACGTTTTGCCCTGAGTATTAACTGTGTCTTCTTCTGTGGTAAAACCAGCATCTGGCAGTAATTTAGACAGGTTATCTACCAGCTGTGCTTCTGCAGTTTTGTCTACATAAGATACCAGATCATTTAATCCTTTGTGCTCAATTCTATCAGCACTGAAATTCATGGATTCTTTCCTGATAAAATTACCCGCCAGTCGGGTAATCGCGATAACCTGTGTACTCAGCAATTCGTAATTCAAATTGTAAAATTTAGTAGTTGCGTAATTTCTCTTTGTTTCTTATGCTGAACACAACAAGGAGCAGGCCACAAATAAACAAAATAGATGAGATGAGTTCTGCCTGCGTAAAAGCAATGCCGGCAACATGGTATTTTGTATTTACGCGGATAAGCTCAATAAAGAAGCGCTCAAGGCCGTTCATCATCAGATATATACCAAACATCATTCCCGGATATTTGATGCATTTACGGATACGCCAGAGAATCAGAAACAAAATAAAGCATACAATTACTTCGTACAACGGTGTTGGATAAACAGGCTCCGGAAGAATAGTGCAAAAACGACCGGCACAACCCGGAATGGGAACACCAGACATCGCAACGTTATTTGGATAGGTATAAGCCCAGGCCCAGTCTGGCAACCAGCTCACAGGTTTAGCATGGAAGTTTACGATACCCCAATCGCCATCTCCCGAAAGGTGACAGCCAATACGGCCCACACTATAAGCCAGCATCATCCCTGGTCCGCCTACATCCAGGATATGTAGGGGTTTAATTCCGTTCTTTCTGGCAATATACAGTACCGCGGCACCACCACATATCAATCCTCCGTAAAAGGTTAACCCACTAAAAGAAAGTAAACCGCCAATCGGGTCTTTTATAAAACTGTCCCAATGTTCCAGGTTATCAAATATCTTGGCCCCAAGAAAGCCCCATACTGCTGCCCAAACAATCATATTGCCCATCAGCTCATATGGATGCTCTGTTATTTCAACCTTTTTTGGATGCGGAAGTACGGTTTTCTTTTTCTCCGTATAGTCCCAGTATGCAAAAATGGCCCCGAATACCAGTCCACCAATTACATTACCTTTTAAAGAAAGCAGTACGGTTTGTGCATCATATACAAACAGGCTGTAATTTACCAGGGCATATACGATTTTGTACCCGAATAAAAATCCAAGTATTCCACTATATGCCAGTTCAGTAGTAGAAATAGGTTTACCTACAAGAATTATCTTTTTTACAGGGTGTAGCAAGCCTAGTGCTTCTTTCCTTTTCAGTTCCTGGGTAAATGCCCAGTATCCGGCAATAAATGCAAAAGCTACTAATAAGCCAAAGGTATTAATCGGCAAAGGGATATGCAGGCCGAAGGCATACTCTAAAAAATGGGAAATGGTAGGAAACATACACGTAAATTATTTTACGCGAATATAAGATTAATGTGCTAAAACTTCTTCTGCTTCCGTCACTTCCACTTCACCATCGGCGGTAAGCGCAACAAGATTTACAGTTTTAATTTCATTAACCATTACAGGATCATATTTAGCCTTTACTTTAACATAGTTTTTAGTAAAACCATGCATAAATCCGTTTTTATGATCGTCTTCAAATAATACTTCCGCAACGGTACCAATCTGCGACTGGTAGAAGGCTCTTCTTTTTTTGTCAGATAGTATATGCAGCATTTTACTTCTGTCCGCCCGCTCACTACCGGCAACAACCCCCAGCATAGCGGCTGCTTCAGTTTGCTCACGCTCAGAATAAGTAAATACATGCAGGTAAGAAATATCCAGTCCGTTCAGAAATTCATAGGTATCCAGAAAATCCTGTTTGGTTTCGCCCGGAAAGCCTACAATAACATCAACTCCTATACAGCAATCAGGTATCAGCGCTTTAATCGTAGCTACCCTTTCCGTATACAAGTCTCTGCGGTACCTCCTTTTCATCAGGCCGAGAATTTTATCAGAACCAGATTGCAGAGGAATATGAAAATGCGGCACAAACCTTTTGGAATTTGCCACAAAGGCTATGATTTCATTGCTCAGTAAGTTTGGCTCAATAGACGAAATGCGGATCCTTTCAATGCCTTCAACTTCATCAAGTGCCCGTACCAGGTCAAAAAATTTATCTTCTCTTTTACCCTCCCTGATACCAAAATCTCCAAGGTTAACCCCGGTTAGAACTATCTCCTTTACCCCACCTGCAGCAATCTGCCTGGCCCGGTTAACCACATTTTCAATGGTATCACTGCGGCTGCCTCCTCTGGCAAGCGGAATAGTGCAATAGGTACATGGGTAATCACAGCCGTCCTGAACCTTCAGGAAGGTCCTGGTTCTGTCGCCAATACTATAGGCAGCTATAAAATTATGGTTTACTTTTTCTATATCCTGTTGATGAATTACAGCTTTAGGGTTTTTAGTAAGGTCAGATATGTATTCAACAATCCTGAATTTCTCTGCGGCACCTAATACCATATCTACCCCTTCAATCTCAGCAATTTCTGCAGGTTTCAGCTGTGCATAACAGCCAACAATGGTAACATAGGCATCAGGAGAGTATTTCAACGCCTCCTTTACCACTTTACGGCATTTTTTATCAGCGTGTTCTGTAACAGAACAGGTATTGATCACATATACATCAGCACCGTCTGTAAATTCTACCACAGCATATCCTGCATCAGTAAAAAGACGACCAATAGTCGAAGTCTCAGAGAAATTTAACTTGCAACCTAATGTATAAAATGCTACTTTCTTCATTGAATTATTTGTTCTGAACCTATAAGTACCTGGATGCTATTATATAGCATAAAAACCTACAGTAATTATTTGAAATGCAAAGATAACTTTTTAGATCAGCTTACAGAACACAAAAGATTTGTGCATTGTCAAATTCTATGAATCAGCATCATTCCAGCGGAAGCTGTCTTGTTCAAGCCCGGCCAGATCTATAACCCGGCTTATGACCGTCTGTGCCACTTCTTCTATATTCTGCGGGATACTGTAAAAAGAAGGATTTGCCGGACAGATAATGCCGCCTGCTTCGGTAACAGTTTTCATGTTATTTATATGTATCAGACTAAATGGGGTGTCCCTTACTACGGCAATCAGCTTTCTGCGCTCTTTTAAGATTACATCCGCTGCGCGGGATATCAGATCATTAGATATGCCATGTGCAATCCGTCCCAGAGTACCCATGGAACAGGGAATAATGATCATAGTATCAAATTTAGCAGAGCCCGATGCAAAAGGTGCATTAAAATCCATCTTTTGATAGAATTTGAAAGGATAATGATCGTAGTCTGTATTGCCAAGTTCAAAACGCCACACCTCCTTTGCATTATCAGACATTACCACACCTACGGCTTCTACCTGTTCAGACAGTTTCTGCAGATTATCCAGTAAGAGTTTTGCGTAGATAGAGCCGCTGGCCCCGGTAATGGCAACAATGATTTTCTTTTTTTTCATAGATCCGATAAAGATACAGAAGTAGTGCCAACAAAAAAGGGCCGAAAATAAATTTTCGGCCCTACATCTACCTATGAAAAACATACCCTTGAAAGGGTAAGCCCAAATGTAATATTCTTTTGGAATAAAAAAAAAGTTTGAACACTCTTTTTTATTAAATTTTACAATATTTAACATTTCAAATCTTAATAATGTTACTATCATTCCCCTTTCGGCCCTATTTAGTCGATTTAGCTTAGAAGCTATTTTTTTATAAAAAAACACATAATCTCAAGATAATACCAGACGCCGTTTACGCTCAGGCAACAAAGCTTCTGGGCCAGGAAGCGCTAGCACATCTATATTTTCTTGTCGGGCCTATAGCCTTATCGCAACCCTTCTAAATGGTTTCGATATCCCAGCACCGCAGCGCAGCTGATTGAACGATTTGATCTAAAAAACATCAATTACAAGACACTGGCAATGAATTGCTTAAAAAATAATTAGAAATCTTCTTCAAATATATTTGCTTATCCAGATTAAACTCGTACTTTTGTCAAACTGAAAAACATGGTGGTTTTAGCTCAGTTGGTTAGAGCATCGGTTTGTGGTACCGAGGGTCGTGGGTTCGAGCCCCATATTCCACCCATGTATAGAAAGCAGCTCCCTGGAGCTGCTTTTCTGCTTTTATGACATTTCAGCAGGAATAAACTATTGATCAACGCTTCATTATGATTGACATTTATACAGACGGCGCAGCAAGTGGCAATCCCGGTCCGGGTGGGTACGGTGTGATATTACGCTCTGGTAGTCATTATAAAGAACTCAGTGGCGGATTCAGGTTAACCACTAATAATAGAATGGAACTGCTTGCCGTTATTGAAGGGTTAAATGCCATTAAGAAACCTGGAGGTCAGGTAACTATTTATTCCGATTCCAAATATGTGGTAGATTCAGTAGAAAAGAAATGGGTTTTTGGCTGGGTAAAAAAAGGCTTTAAGGATAAGAAAAATAAAGACCTGTGGATACGTTTTCTCGCTGCGTACAAATTACACGATGTAAAATTTATCTGGATCAAAGGTCATAACAGCCATCCCGAAAATGAAAGATGTGACGAACTGGCTGTTGCCGCCTCAAAATTGAGATCTGCCCTGCCACCAGATATAGAGTTTGAAGCAGAAAAAAACAGGGCTACTTTATTATAATAAAGCAGCCCCTTTAAATATATCAACCGCACTGTCACTGTATTTCTGCATCATCTGTTCTGCCACTTCAACCATATTTTTTGAACCTATAAATATCGAAGCACGCTGGTGCAGCTCCACTGGTTCAATATCTAATATCCTTCTGAAGCCATCGGTAGCAACACCGCCTGCCTGTTCGATAATAAATGCCATGGGGTTACATTCATATAATAATCTCAATTTGCCATTAGGTGAACTGGCGGTAGTGGGATAAATATATATGCCGCCCTTAATCAGATTGCGGTGTATATCAGCTACCATAGACCCTATATATCTGGAGGTATAAGGCCGGTTTGTTGCCGCATCATGTACCTGTGCATATTTGATATACTTTTTCACACCCATAGGGAAATGCACATAATTACCTTCATTGATAGAATATATACTTCCTTCGGCAGGCATTTTCATATCAGGATGTGAGAGACAGAATTCTCCAATTGAAGGGTCAAGCGTAAAACCATTAACCCCTTTACCTGTTGTATAAACCAGCATCGTAGAAGAACCATAGATCACGTAACCTGCAGCTACCTGCTCAGTACCCTTCTGCAGTACATCAGCTAAAGTGGCCATACCTTCAGTAGATTTTCTACGGTAAATAGAGAATATAGTGCCTACAGCAACATTAACATCTATATTAGAAGATCCGTCAAGCGGATCAATACATACAATGTATTTTGCGTTTTTTGAAACAGGAGAATCTATAGGTACAAATTCATCCTCTTCTTCAGTAGCTACAATACAGCACTCTCCCCCGCTTGTAAGCGCAGAAATAAACTGTGTGTTAGCAAATATATCCAGTTTCTTCTGGCCTTCGCCCTGAATGTTTACTGTTCCGGCATCTCCCAGAATATCTACCAGACCAGCTTTGTTAACTTCCCGGTTTACAATTTTTGCAGCAATCCCTATATCTCTCAGCAATCTCGAAAGCTCACCCTTTGCATAAGAGAAGTCGGCCTGCTTCTCGATTATAAACTGACCTAGCGTTTTTATTCCAGACATATCTACTTAGTGTATATTATACGTTATCTATTTCCCATCTCAATAACTTCTAAGGTATGTATTTTTTCATCTGTAATAATAAAACGCACTAAAGTTTTTATTTTATGCCAGCCAGATTTACCTGCCGCACCGGGGTTTATGTGTAAACAATGGATCTTTGGGTCAAACATTACCTTCAGGATATGCGAATGTCCGGTAATAAATAACTGCGGAGGGTTAGTGTATATTTCAGACTTCAAATTTGCAGCATACTTGCCTGGGTAACCACCTATGTGGGTCATCCATACATCCACATCCTCACATTTAAAACGCAGGTGTTCTGGAAATTCTGCACGGATAGCCTCATCATCAATATTACCGTACACACCTTTTAAGGGCTTAAATGCGGCAAGCTTTTCCGCTACACCAGAACCAAAGTCTCCTGCATGCCATATCTCGTCGCAGGCATCAAAGTGTTTAAAAACTGCTTCGTCCAGATAACTATGTGTATCAGATATTAATCCTATTTTTTTCATTGCTATAATTGTCCTAACTAAAATGCGAGAAAGAAATCCGTTAACAGTTCTTTATATTTAGAGGTATAAATGCCTTCCGATTCATAAATAAATACCTCTTTATATACTGTTTTATCTCCGGTAAAATCTAAACATATAATATGTCTGAATGCCTCCTTAGTCCTGTCGGAATAAATTTTTACAACCTTCGATGGAAACAGCTGATGTAAGACTGCCTGGATAATTACCTCCTCAGCCTTTTTTACTGGCAAAATCATCCATAATGCTCCCTGCTCACTCAGCATTCCTGCCGCTTTACGTACCAGCAGACTAAAAAAATCCTCATCTGCATGCCGTGCAAGCTCTTTACGCTTATCAGGATTCTTTAAATCATTCACAAAATAAGGCGGGTTAGAAACTATCATATCATATTTCCTGGCAGATTTAAATTCTTCAAACGCGCTTGAATACACTTCAGTTCTTTCAGAGAACGGTGACCCCAGACAGTTACTTTTTGCCCGGGCGGCTGCATCCGCATCAATTTCCACAGCATCAACCCTTGCAGCAGGAAAACGCTGGGCCATCATTAAGGCAATCACCCCCGTCCCCGTACCTATATCTAATATATAAGCAGGCTGCTGATGAAAAGCCACAGCACCTAAAAGCACGCCGTCAGTATTGATTTTCATAGCGCAACCGGTCTGATCTACCTCAAAACCTTTAAAACGAAAAACCTTACCCATTTAAGACTGATACAATTCCAGTGGCAAACCATCCGGATCAGAAAAGAAAGTGAACTGCTTACCGGTATATTCATCAATCCGGATTGCTTCAGTGAGTACACCTTTGCTGCCAAGTTCAGCCGCAACCGCAGCTATATCATCAACCTCAAAAGCCAGGTGACGAAGACCGGCCGACTCAGGTCTTGAAGGTCTTTCAGGTGGATTCTCAAAAGAAAACAGTTCAATCTGATACACTCCCCCAACAGAAAGGTCCAGTTTATAAGATTTACGCTCTGCGCGATATACCTCCTGCAGCACTTCTAGTCCTAAAACATTTACATAAAAGTTTTTGCTGCGCTCATAATCAGAACAGATGATGGCAATGTGGTGGATTTTATTCAACATCATATAATCTTTTCTTTCAAATACTATCAGTACAAAAGTAGCGAAATTACCTGTACAGGCTTTTAAACATTACAGTAAAGCAAAAAGACCGGCAAAAGCCGGTCTTTCAAAACACACCTTATATAATATAGCCGGCCTACTGCGCCAACTGAAAAGCGAGTGGCATATTATATCTTACCCTAACCCTTTTGTCGTTCTGCTGACCAGCTTTCCATTTTGGCGATTTCCTGATCACGCGCATTGCCTCCTCATCACAGCCGCTTCCTATTCCTTTTAACACTTTCACATCCGAGATAGAGCCATCTATCTCTACAACAAAAGAGATAAAGACTTTCCCCTGCACTTCATTTTCCTGCGCCATGCTTGGGTAACGTAAATTACGCTGTATAAATTTTGCCCATGCGGCCATGCCCCCTTCAAATTCAGGATACCTGTCTACCCCACCTGTTTCATAAACGGTATTGTCAGCTTCCGGCACTCCAACCCCTTCTCCGCTGCCCGAAGATACAACCGGAGCAGCCGGCGCCTTAGTTGCTTCTCCTGCCTGGGTAATCTGACCGATAACCGCATCTTTTATATCGTTGAGCATTGGGGGCTCCGCAACAGGATCTTTTACAACCGCAATATTTGCCGTCAGCTTAACAGTTTTAATTTTTTTCAGCTTGGGCTCCGCTTTGGGCAGCTCCACCCTTTTAACTTCATGTTTTACTGCCGGAGCTATTTCGGCAATGGTTACCGGATGATAAGTCTCCACAGGCAGTGGTTCTTCAGGATTGAGTCTTTTGTAAATTGACGGACCCGCAACTATGCCAATAAACACAGGCACCGTAAGCAGTAATGCTTTTAAAGTAATTGATGAAGATTCTGAGCGCAGCATATACGCGCCATAAGATTTATTCCGGTTTTTAAATACAAGGTCAATCCATTCAGATTTGTAAAGGTTCGATGCAAAGTTTGACATGATCTTAGGGTTTTGGTTCATGATCATGATGAAATAACATCTCCGATTCCACAAACCAATTCAGAATAATTTTCAGGCACCGGCAGATCAACCTTGTCCGGACTTGCAAAAAAAACCAGTAATTGAGTCTGTATTACAGTTATAAATGTTAAAATCAAAAAATACAAAATAATCCAAGTTTTGTTTTATATTTTACAATCTAATTGTGAAAACTTAATAATAAATATTCTATTTTTGATGAAATTTTAAAGAAACTAATGAAAAGCTTAAGGACTATCGCATTAAAGGAAGCACAAACCAGAGTTTCACCAGAGGTAAAGTCGCCATCGACTAAAATTTCTGAGTTTTTTGGTTCAAATGTGTTTGATAAGAAAAAAATGAAAGATTTCTTATCAAAAGAAGTTTATGAAAAATTGATCTCGGCTATTGACCAGGGTGAATTGATCAACCAGGATGATGCAAACCAGATCGCTACAGCTATGAAACACTGGGCTATGTCTAAAGGTGCAACACACTATACACACTGGTTTCAGCCACTTACAGGTTCAACTGCAGAAAAACATGATTCATTCTTTGAGCCTAGCGGTGACGGTGCCATTGAAAAATTTGCCGGAAGTGCGTTAGTACAACAAGAACCAGATGCATCCAGTTTCCCTAACGGAGGTATCAGAAATACCTTCGAAGCAAGAGGTTATACTGCATGGGATCCATCATCACCTGCCTTCATTATGGAAAGCAAAGCCGGAAAAACTTTATGTATCCCTACTGTATTCGTAGCATATACAGGAGAAGCTTTAGATTATAAAGCACCATTGTTAAAAGCACTAAACGCTTTAGATAAAGCAGCAGTAGATGTTTGCCAATATTTTGATAAAGGAATTAATAAAGTAACTGCCTCATTAGGCATTGAGCAGGAATATTTCCTTGTAGATCTTGCCCTGTATAATGCCCGTCCAGATTTAATGCTTACCGGCCGTGCTTTATTTGGTCACATGTCTGCCAAAGGACAACAATTAGATGATCATTATTTCGGATCAATCCCTGAGCGTGTTTACACTTTCATGGTAGACTTCGAAAACGAAGCCCTGAAATTAGGTATTCCATTAAAAACCCGTCACAATGAGGTTGCACCATTACAATTTGAGTGTGCGCCAATTTATGAAGAAATCAACCTGGCCATCGATCACAATCAGTTGCTGATGGATGTAATGGAAAAAGTTGCCCGCAGACACAATTTCAAAGTATTGTTACATGAAAAACCATATGCAGGTATCAACGGATCAGGAAAGCACAACAACTGGTCTATCATTACCAATACAGGTAAAAACTTATTGGCTCCGGGAAAAACGCCTAAAAACAACCTGATGTTCCTTGCTTTCTTTGTTAATACAATCAAAGCAGTACATGAGCATGCAGACCTTTTAAGAGCAAGTATTGCTTCGGTAAGTAACGATCACCGCTTAGGTGCCAACGAAGCTCCACCGGCAATTATCTCTATCTTCTTAGGCGAGCAGCTGAACGAAGTTCTTGATGAAATCGAGCACTCACGTATCAGCAAAAAAATTAAAGAAGACAATGCACTGTGGTTAGGTATTCCTAAAATCCCGCAGATCTTATTAGATAATACAGACCGTAACCGTACTTCACCATTTGCCTTCACTGGTAATAAATTTGAATTACGTGCCGTAGGTTCATCAGCAAACTCTTCTGCTCCAATGACAGTTTTAAATACTATCGTTGCAGATCAGCTTGTTAAATTCAAGGTTGATGTTGATAAACTGATCAAAAAAGGTGAGAAAAAAGATATCGCTTTATTAACAGTTATCAAAAGATATATCAAAGAATCTAAAGACATCCGTTTTGAAGGAAATGGCTATAGCCAGGAATGGGAAGATGAAGCTGCTAAACGTGGTTTGGCTAACATCAAAACTACACCGGTAGCTATTGATGCTTATATCTCAGAAAAATCTTTAGAGCTGTTTGAAAAAAACCACATCTTCTCAAAACGCGAACTGCATGCCCGTCATGAAATCTTGTTAGAAAGTTATTATAAGAAACTACAGATTGAGGCAAGGGTAATTGGCGAAGTTGCCAATACCATGATCATCCCTGCGGTTATTGATTACCAGAACACTTTACTGGAAAATGTAAAAAGCCTTAAAGATGTTGGTTTATCTAAAGAGGTTATTGCTACACCATTGGCTATTATCAACAAAATTTCTGAGCACTTAGGTGTAATGAAAGCTAGTGTTGATTCTATGCTGGAAGAACGTAAAGTTGCCAATAACATTGAAGACCACAGAGAAAAAGCAATCTCATACGATGAGAAAGTAAAATCTCAGTTTGAGACTATCCGCTACCATACTGATAAACTGGAGCAGATTGTTGATGATAACGTATGGCCTCTGCCAAAATTCAGAGAATTGTTATTCTTAAAATAGTCTATATTTTTTTTAACATATCTAACCTCTGCCCTAAACAGGCAGAGGTTATTTTTTTTAATAGTCAATCGTCTACATTCGGGGGTTTCCCTATCTTTGCAGCAATATGAGTGATAACAGGTACAACCAGCGCGGCGTTTCTGCCTCGAAAGAAGATGTGCACCAAGCCATCAAAAACATAGACAAAGGAATATATCCACAGGCATTCTGTAAGATTATACCTGATATACTGGGCAACGACGAAAACTTTTGCAATATCATGCACGCCGATGGCGCAGGTACCAAATCTTCTTTAGCATACGTATACTGGAAAGAAACCGGCGACCTCTCTGTATGGAAAGGAATTGCACAGGATGCCATCATCATGAACCTTGATGATCTGATCTGTGTAGGCGCTACCGACCATATTTTACTCTCTTCTACTATCGGAAGAAATAAGAACCTGATTACGGGCGAAGTTATTGCGGCTGTAATTAACGGTACTGAAGAAATTCTTGCAGAACTCAGGGAAATGGGTATTTCTATCTACTCTACCGGTGGTGAAACTGCCGACGTAGGCGATCTGGTACGTACTATGATTGTAGATTCTACTGTTACCTGCCGGATGAAACGTGAGGATATAATCAGCAACCATACTATCCAGCCGGGAGATGTTATCGTGGGACTTTCCTCATCGGGACAGGCCAGCTATGAGCAGGAATATAATGGTGGTATGGGTTCTAACGGTTTAACTTCTGCGCGTCATGATGTATTCGATAAGTCTGTGGCCAACAGTTACCCAGAAAGTTTTGACCCGGCTGTGCCGTTCGACCTGGTGTTTTCCGGAGGCAAAAAACTTACAGATACGATCAGGATCAATGACAATACTGAAATCACTATAGGTAAACTTGTGTTATCTCCAACCCGTACCTATGCTCCCGTTATTAAAAAGGTACTGGAACAATATCGTTCACAGATCCACGGACTGGTGCATTGCAGCGGCGGTGCTCAAACTAAAGTACTCCACTTTATCAATGATAATATCCATGTGATTAAAGATAACCTGTTCCCTGTTCCACCACTTTTTGAGCTTATACAGGAACAATCTGGTACTGCATGGCAGGAAATGTACAAGGTATTTAATATGGGACACAGAATGGAAATCTACGTGCCTCAGGAAATTGCTGAAGCAATTATAGCCATATCAACAAGTTTCAATATCGATGCCCAGATTATCGGCCGTGTTGAAAACTCAGATAAGAAACAGGTAACTATTCTAAGTGATAAAGGAACTTTTATTTACAACTAATATGGGTTTAGCTGTAACGAGCTTGCAATAATAAAATCAGCTATAATATAACTGCAATTGCTCTGCAACCTACTTGTTGCTTTGTTAATGTAAAAAGCAGAAAGGCGGCCTGAAACATTCAGGCCGCCTTTCTGCTTTTAAATTCTAGCTAAAATGAACCATTTCAGCATAGTTTTTTAAGTTAATCCGCATGTAATACATCCGAATGATCTTCTGGTTTATAAGAGGCTTCCAGCTCGGCCAGTTTTTTCTTACCGTAAGCCAGCTTGGTAATTAATACATATAATACCGGAACAATGAACAGGGCAAAAACAGTTGCAGAGATCATACCTGCCGCTACTGTCCAACCAATAGTCTGACGAGATACTGCACCAGCACCATGTGAAATAATTAATGGAATAACTCCCAAAATAAACGCCAATGAAGTCATTACAATTGGGCGCAATCGCAGTTTTACGGCTTCAATAGTTGCGTCATACAGCGGCATACCCCAGTCTACACGTTCTTTCGCAAACTCTACAATTAAAATCGCATTCTTCGCTGATAAACCGATCAGGGTAATCAAACCCACCTGTGCGTAGATGTTGTTATCCAGTTTAGGTAAAAAGGTCAGTGCAAAGATAGCCCCAAATAATCCCAGCGGTACCGCTAATAAAATAGAGAATGGTACCGACCAGCTTTCATATAAGGCAGCAAGCAGCAGGAACACGAATACCACAATCAAACCAAAGATCAGCGTAGTACTGTTACCAGCTTCAGTTTCTTCCAGACTCAAACCAGAGAAGCTATAATCATAACCTGCAGGCAATGTTTGCGCTGCAACTTCACGCAAGGCTTGTAATGCGTCACCAGAGCTGGAACCTGGTTTCGCAGAACCACTAATCTCAATAGATCTGAACAGGTTATAGTGGTTAATGATTGAAGCATTTTCAGTCATCTTGTAAGACACAAATGCACTTAATGGTACCGGAGTGCCTGTACTGTTGTTTACATATATCTGGCTGAGGTTATCAATGCTTCCGCGGAAGTTTGTATCTGCCTGTGTAACTACACGGAAACTCCTTCCGTATTTGGTAAAGTCATTTACATAACTACTTCCCAGATAAGCTGAGATGGTACTGTATACCGCACCAATGGAAACTCCCATTTTCTTCACCTTATCACGATCTACATGTAATTGGTAGTTAGGTGTTCTGGCATTAAACAAAGTATAAGCCATGCCAATCTCCGGACGCTGGTTGGCAGCGGCAAGGAATTTACCTACCACGGCTTCGAAATTCTTAATGTCCCCAGTCTGTTTCTCCTGGATCTGCAGTGAGAAACCACCACTAATACCCAGACCTGGAATTGGCGGAGGTGTTACGGCAAGTACGCTTCCGTCTTTATCGCCGGCAAAAGTCTTTGATACCCGGGCCAGCACCGTAGCAACATCTGCCTCACGTTCTTCCCAGTCTTTCAACTGTACAAAGAAGGTTGCGGCATTTGATTTAAACGACCTGTTTAGAATGTTGATACCACCAATAGAGGTAATATTCTTAATCTCAGGATTTTGTTTCTGGAGAGAATCTGTGATCTTTTTGATAAATGCATCCGTACGAACTGCCGAAGCACCTTCTGGCAGCGTAGCACCCATAATAAAGATACCTGCATCCTCATTTGGAATAAAACCTGAAGGTTTCTTTATAAACAGGCCTACCGTACCAACATAGATACAGGCAAGAATAATCATTACCAGTGGTGCTTTTTTAAGCGCCCATTTCACTCCGTTAGAATATTTATTGGTTACACGTGCAAACCAGGTATTAAACCTGAAGAAGAACTTGTTCAGCCCTTTTGAATCTTCGGTGAGGTTCATTGGCGTTAACAGCAATGAACATAATGCCGGGGTAAGTGATAAGGCGATGAATGCCGAAATTAATACTGAAACGGCAATGGTAATAGCAAACTGCTGATAAAGCTGACCTACCATACCTGGGATAAAACCTACCGGGATAAATACCGCTGCCAGGATCAATGCAATTGCAATTACCGGCGCTGTAATATCTTTCATCGCTTTACGGGTAGCATCTGGTGCAGACAGACCTTCATGATCCATATAATGCTGCACCGCCTCCACCACCACAATCGCATCATCCACCACAATACCGATAGCGAGTACAAAACCAAACATCGTTAATACGTTGATCGAGAATCCAAGCAGCGTAAAGAAGATAAATGTACCGATAATGGATACAGGAATAGCCAGTACAGGTATTAATGTAGCCCTCCAGCTTTGCAGGAAGAAGAATACCACAATGGTTACCAGGATCAGAGCTTCTACCAGGGTATGTATTACCTCGTTAATAGATACTTTTACAATAGAAACCGTTTCATAACCCACAGTGAAATCTAAATCCTTAGGAAAAGCTTTTTTCAGTTCGGCCATCGTTTTATCAATCCCCGCTGCCGTTTCTACTGCGTTACCGCCGGGTGTCTGGTTAATTGCCATAAGCGAGGCAACCTTACCATTTACTTTTGAACGGGTGGCATAAGAGAATTCACCAAGGGCAACTCTTGCAACATCTTTCAGATAAACCGGGGCACCATCGGCGCCGGTTTTAATAACAATATTTCTAAACTGCTCTTCAGTGTTTAGATCGCCATCCATTACTACAGAAAATTCAAATGTCTGCGAATCCTGTTGTGGCGGACCACCAACACTACCTCCCGGTATACGTGAATTCTGTTCTGTAATTGCGGTAGACACATCTGCAGGCGTTAGGTTTAAGCGCGCAAGTTTACCGGCATCAAGCCAGATTCTCATACTAAATGGCTGACCGAAAGCCTGCACATCCCCTACTCCTTTAATCCGCAGTAAGGCATCCTTCACATATAAGTTAATATAGTTAGAGATAAATTTCTGGTCGTACGTACCATTAGGTGAATACAAACCAATAACCATCAAAATATCATTATTTGCTTTTTTAGTGGTAATACCTAAACGCCTAACTGCCTCAGGCAAACCTGGCTCAGCAATACCTACCCTGTTCTGCACATCTAAGGCAGCAATATCAATATTAGAACCTACGTCAAAGGTAACTGTAATGGCAGAACGTCCGTCAGAAGTACTGTTAGATTGCAGATATTTCATTCCTGGTGTACCATTAATCTGGCTCTCTACCTGCGTGGTTACCGTCTGTTCTACTGTTTGTGCATCCGCTCCTGTATAGGTCCCTGTTACAGTAACTGTTGGCGGCGCTATACTTGGGTACTGGCTAATTGGCAAAGTGGTAATCACAATTGCTCCAACCAGCACGATTAATATCGAAATCACGATTGCCGTGACTGGCCGTTTTATAAATACATCTGAAATCATATGTCTGGAATTCTTTTATATACTATTTTTTTGCTGGTGCGGCTCCTGCTGCTGGTTGCTGACCATTTGCAGCCTCTGCAGAACCCGCCTGCACTTTAGCACCTGGTTTAACATTCTGTACACCGTCAACCACAATTACTTCACCTTTTTTCAACCCGCTGTTAACCACTATCACTTGGTCAACCTGTTTACCTACTTTAATTACCCTTGGCTCAGCTTTGCTGCTGTCACCAACTACAAAAACATTAAACTCACCCAATTGCTCGGTAACAGCCTTGTAAGGAATAACCAGCTTGTTTCCCATCTCTCTGTTTTGCACCTGCAGATTTACATTCATACCAGCAATCAATTTACCAGCTTCATTTGGATAGCTGATCCTTATTTTGATCGTTCCAGTTGCCGGGTCTACTGCCCTGTCAATAGCAACAATTTTACCTGTACGTCTGTAAATGCTGTTGTCCTGCAGCTGAATGCTGAACACCGAGTCCTTAACTGCCGAAGGGTTATTTTTATAAGTTACAAAACGTGCAATGTCTGCCTGGTTCACCGGAATATCAACCGCAATAGGATCATTAGTAGAAACGGTGTTTAAAATAGTAGTTCCAGGCGATGCAAATGCACCTAATTTCACCTGCGAGATACCAATTGTACCTGTAAGCGGAGAAACAATTACTGCACGCTGCAGATCATTCGCTGCCGCTGATAAGTTGGCCTGTGCTGCAGCTACCTGCGATTCTGCATTTGCCAGGTCAGTTAATGCGTAATCTACACGTTGCTTGGCAACCGCGTCCTGCTCAGCTAGTTTTGTATAGCGGTCTGCATCTTTCCTCGTTTTATCCCGGTTAGCTTTAGCTACAGCTACATCTGCTTTTGCAGAATTGTAGGCCGCAATATATTTGGTGCGGTCTATCTCATATAACTTCTGCCCTTTGGTTACTCTCTGGCCATCTTTTACATAGATTGCTGTTACGTACCCCCCTACCTGCGCACGCAGTTCAACTTCATTTAAGGCCACAACTACGCCCGGATAAGTATCAGTTGTTACTACCGGCTGCTCATCTACAGTATAAGTTGTTACAGGCGTTGCCGGCGGAGGACCCTGCTGTTGTGCTGCTTTATCACCACCACCGCAAGATGCGAATGCTGTGGAACCAATAATTAAGATGCCTAATTTTATGTATTTAATGTTCATGTCTGTTATGGGTTAACTGTTATTGTTCCTAATGCTTGTTTTACGTCTAATTTTGATGATAGCAGGCTGTATAATGAATTCAGGTAGTTGATCTGTGCAGTACGCAGATCAGTCTCTGCGGTCATTAAATCCAGGTAGGCTTTAATACCTTCATCATATTGAAGTTTCACCGTATTGTAAACCGATCTTGAGAGTTCAACATTAGCTTTATTTGTATTCAGGTCGTTCAGGTTAGCTTTGTAAGTAGCTAATGCCTGTTCGTATTGCGTGTTGATCTGGTTTTTGGTGTTTAACAGGTCCAGGTCAATCCTTCTTTCCTGCAATTGCGATTTACGGATTTCCTGAGTACGTTTACCACCCAAAAAGATTGGAACACTTAGTTTTAAACCTACTACTGAACTTGGAAAATTCTGGTCGTATAAACCACCAATGGTTTGGTTCTGATAATTAAAACCATAATTATAAAAACCAGATAAAGTTGGCATATAGCTCAGCTTATTATAATTGGTAGTAATTTTCTGCAGTTCCCTCTGTGTCTGCAATAAACGGTATTCTACACGATCCTGGTAATTCATAGCGCTATTGGTATCAATCGCAATATCTTTTTCCATTTCTGCAGTTGAAGTTACCGACAGCGCGAAAGGCTGCTCCGCACTATACCCTATTAACTCTTTCAGGTAAGCATATTTATATTTAAGCAGTTCTTCTGTACGTTTTCTATCAGCTTTTGAATTACTTAAGCTAATCTGGGCACGTTGAAAATCCGTTTTATCAACCAGGCCTGCTTCATACTGGGCGCTGGCATCTTTTAATTGTTTTTCCAACCTTGCAATATTTTCTGAAATGATGTTTAACTGCTCCTTACTGGTAAGTACATCATAATAGGCTTTACTTACATCTACAATAGTATTGATTTTAGTATTCTCTGTGGTCTGTCTGTACTGCTGTCTGTAATATTTTGCAGATTTGGAGGCCTGGATCAGTCCGGCATTTAAGAATTGCTGATCGGCCTGCAGAATAAAAGAGGAGGTATTTTTAGCCCCCACTGTGATCAACGAAGTCTGGCCATTATTAGTTAGCTGAGAAGACTGCTGCTTAAAGTTATGGTTTGCGGTACCTGTACCATTAATCTGTGGCAACCATCCAGAAAGGGCCGATCTAATATCGGTTTCGCCAATTTCCTGATCCAATAATGCTTGTTTTACACCCGGTCTGTTGCTTAAGGCATAATCAATACATTCCTGCAGCGTTGCATTGGTCAGCGTTGGCTGCTCTCTGACCGTCGTCTGCGCAATCAACATCCCTGGCAGGAGGAATGCTATGCAGAAGAGCATTTTGAAGATTAAATTGTAAGGTTTCATATATATATTAAGGGTATTGAGTTAATGCGTTATTATTTACTGCCGTTTTATTCCGTCCCAGATAATGCTTACCACTTCATTGATATCTTCCTCCGAAAACGTCATGTGTTGCGAAAGCTGAAATTTTGCAGCGGCAACGAGCGTTCCTTTTACCGTTGGTGCCAGTAAGCGGGAGTCAATGTTTCTGAAATAAGCATTTTCTATGCCATAATTAAAGAAGGTATGTACCTTATCTACAAACAATTGACTGTCTTTTTCAGGAAAATTTTTAATGAAGGGTGAATTGGTATACAACTCCAGAAAAACCAGGGCATCTTCATTTTGAATGTAAAAATGAAACTGGTTAATCATCATATTAAAAAACCGCTGTTTATAGGGTTTTGAATCATCATCTCCCTGTGAAACAGACAAGGCCATTTTGTCTTTTACATAAACATAAAGTTCAGTGATCAGGACTTCTTTGGATTCGAAGTAATGATATATCGTACCGGCGGCCACACCCGCATGTTTGGCAATCTGGCTCATAGGTGTACCATGGAAGCCATGTTCCTTGATTAAAGCGAGTGTGCTGTTCAGGACAGTCTCGCGCTTGCCACAAATATCTTCTAATTGAACGTTCATTCGGTACAAATAAACAGAAAATATTCGAAGGAAAAAATTGTTAAACTCTAAATGACACAATGGTGATAGGCATCACCCTCGATAAAATTAAAAAACCCCTGTTCCGATTACTCAGAACAGGGGTTTAATATCTAAATGCTATCTATTAATTGAAGTTATAACGTACTCCGAATTGCATATAGTATGTAGATGAAATAGTTTGGTTGTCACTAAATGAACTTCTAATAATGTCTCCATTAAATGGAGCTAAACGGAATGTCGGTACATTAGCACCACCAACTGTTAAGTTGTTTGTATTACTAGCTCCCGAAGCGTTTCCATTAGCAACTGGAGTTGGATTCCACGGTACAAGAACACTTGAGTTATTGATACGTTGTAGAGTTCCCCATTTTTTATTAAGCAGGTTACCAAAGTTGAATATATCAGCTGTGAATTGGAACGAATTTTTCTTGCCGCCTACATTTCTGAAGACTTCCTGAATAATCTTCAGATCCACGCGGTGTAACCATGGCATAGTTGCACCGTTACGCTCAGCATACGAACCTTTGTGTGCACTTAGATATTTATCTTGATCAACATAAGCAAAAAATGCATCACTTTGCTCTTGAGCACTATAAGCTCTACCATATCCACTCTGACCAGCAGGAATAGGAACAAACGTTATTTCCGATGGGCTTCTTGGAATATAAATCAAATCATTCGTCTGACCATCTCTATTGAAGTCACTTGAATAAGTGTAAGAGAAACGATCTTGGATTGATCCGCTATAAAATGCGCTAATAGTAGTCGCAAGGTTTCTAAGATATTCTTTTCTGTAAGAAACAGATGCAATAATTCTATCTGGAATAATGTTACCAGTGTAGCTCAAAGTCGGATCATTCGGGTTTCCAGCAGTTTGTGGAATAGACCAAAGATTGATGAGCTGATCACCAGCACCATCACCGTAGTTACGTCCGTCGCTATGTGTATACGCAACCATAGCGGAAAGACCGCCCTGGAATTGCTTGGTCAACTGAGCCGTTCCCGACCAATAGTAACCACCTTTAGCATTGTCTAAAACAATTGCATTGAATGCACCAGAACCGGCGGCATTTCCATTTGCTACTGGCAAACCTGCACTTGTTAATGGATTAACAAATTTATCTCTGTTATTTGACGGGTAGAATACTCTATTGTCAGCATATCCAGCAATATTTAACGGTGTAGGGTTAACCAAGTTTACATTTCTCGCGATCGCTGCATTTAAGTCTCTGTTATATAATCCTTCCACAGTTGCAACGATACCACCAGGCAATCTGAAATCAACTGCCAAATTGCTTTTCCAAGTTTTAGGCTGCTTAAAGTTTGCTGCAGTAGCACTAACCGGGTTAGGAATGGAAGTTCCTGCAGCTGGAGCTGTAGCTGGTAAATATGCTTTTGGATCTGGGTTAAATGGACCGGGAGTATTAGCCTGTCCAACATAAGTTTGTGTGAACTGCAATAATCCAGCATCTCCAGATTGAGCTACTACCCACACAAATGGAACAGTACCTCGGAAAATTCCGGAACCACCTCGCAGTTGTACTGAACGGTCGCCCATAATATCCCAGTTAAATCCAAAACGTGGAGAATAAATGATATTAGATTCAGGTAACTGGCCAGTATCTACTTTTTCTCCGTTTAAGAAGTTTAATGGCGCTATAAGGGGATGCGTTTTAATTGTCTCAATTGATGGGTACGTTGCACGTTCAGCACGTAAACCTAAACTAAATTTAAATCTATCAGTTAATGCAACCTCATCCTGAATATAAGCCGAGTATTGGTTGAATTTGAAGCTCGGGAAAGCTTGTTCATAACCAGGGGTCAATGAATAAGTGATCGCAAAATCTCTTGGTTTTTGATTATTAATAAAGTCATTCCAGCTATTGAATGTATAATAACTAGTAGCAAAACGTTGAAAACCATTTTTAGTAGTACTGAAATCAGCTTGGCCACCTAAAGTAACGGTATGTTTACCAAAAACACCTGTGAGGTTGTCAGTAATTGAGTACGTTTTTACGTCTCTTAGGTTACCTGAGGTGAAAGGCTCATATCCAAAACTGGTTAATGGAACTCCCGAACCATCTAAAATGTCTACAAATGGAAATATTGTACTGGTAGAACTACGTGGATCATTCTGGTGAGTCCAGCTACCTCTTAATACATTTGAAAACCTGCTTCCAAACCTTGAATTCAACTCAGCTGCAACTGAATATAAATTGGCTTCTTGTAAATAGTTACTATTTGAGAACCATAAAGCATTTTTATCAGTACGACCACTACCAGTAGCATAGCTACTTAGCGGACTTCTTGAGCCACTAACTGAACTTGGAGTTTTACTTTCTACTTGATTATAACGAATAGTGAAGTTATGATCCTTTGAAATGTTCCAGTCAATCCTTGCTAATAATTTATCATTATTACTTGCATAGCTATATCCTTCATATACACCCGGATCATAACCATATCTTGATAATAATGTTGATCTAACATCATTCAAAAAAGTAGCAGTTGGACGTGCAATATTATCATTCAGACCAAATGGAGCGGCTGTAGTGGCTGCTACACGGTTTTGACCTGGAGCCAATTGTTTGTTAAACTCTGCATTCAAAAAGAAAAACAATTTATTTTTTATGATAGGTCCTCCAAAACTTGCACCATATTGTTTCTGATCAAATGGCAATACATTAGTAATAGTGTAATCACCAATTTTCTTTCCTTGCTCACTTTCACCACGCATCGTGTAGAATGCAGTTGCTGTAAAATCATTACTTCCAGAACGTGTTACTGCGTTAACAGCACCACCAGTGAAGCCAGATTGACGCACATCATAAGGAGTAATGTTCACCGATATCTGCTCTAAGGCATCAATTGAAATAGGTGCACCATTTGCTGGAACATTTGCACCAATACCAAACTGATTGTTGAAGTTTGATCCGTCAACTGTAAAGTTATTTGAACGGTAATTACCACCTGCCAATGAACCATTTGGTCCGCCGCCCTGTGGGGTTAAGCGGGTAATATCATTAATGCTTCTGGTAATAGTAGGCAAATTTTGAATCTGTGATCTATTAATAACTGTTGTAGCACCGTTTCTGTTAGAATTTAATAATCCAGACGCAGGTGTTCCTTTCACGGTTACTTCTTTCAGATTTGCTGAATTATCAGCAAGGGTTACATTCAAAACATAAGACTCACCTAACTTTAAATAGATATCTGTGATTTTTTGAGGATTAAATCCTACAAAAGTCACTTCAAATGTATATGGACCCCCAACACGCATATTACCTATATTGAATCGGCCGTCAGCATTAGTTGTTAGCGAATATACAGTACCGGTCGGTGTATGGACCGCTTTAATACTTGCACCTGGCAATGGACCTTGTGCATCTCTGATAGTTCCGTTTGCCGATGATGTAGTTACCTGTGCATTTGCAACAGATATCAATCCTACAAAAGCAAATACGAGAACTACGACCTTAAATAGTAGAGTTTTCTTCATTCTTCTTTGATAAAGTGAATTTTGTTTGAAATTTTTGTGTGTATTGATAAGTAATAGTTATTGGCTGCAAAAATATAGATTAATACCACAACGATTTAGCTTCCAATGTTAATAAATCGTTAAGTTGAGCCTATACTTTTCCACATTTAACATTTATAACACAATGTTAATCCCTAGTTTAGCTGAGAAATCTAAAAGACCGCAGGTAAGTCTAAATCTTCTTAGCTTAAGGCTGCATATTTATAATGTAAAAGATTAACCACATAAATCTAAATAGCGGTTTAAACCAACATTTTTTTCTAATTTTGGGTTTTACTAAGTTAATTTCCCTTTACAAAAGATATGAACTACGATGTAATTATTATAGGTAGCGGTCCTGGCGGATACGTTGCTGCAATCAGAGCTTCACAATTAGGTCTTAAAACTGCAATTGTAGAACGTGAATCCTTAGGAGGTATCTGCCTTAACTGGGGCTGTATCCCAACCAAAGCTTTATTAAAAAGTGCGCAGGTTTTTGAATACATCAACCATGCAGCTGACTACGGTATCAAAACCGCTCCTGCCGAAGCAGATTTTGGCGCAGTAATCAAACGCAGCCGTGGTGTTGCTGACGGAATGAGCAAAGGTGTTCAGTTCCTGATGAAGAAAAACAAGATCGATGTGATCATGGGTACTGCTAAAGTGAAACCTGGTAACAAGGTTGAAGTTAAAGGTGCAGATGGTACTCAGCAGGAACTAACTGCAAAAAATATAATTGTTGCTACAGGTGGCCGTTCTAAAGAATTGCCAAGTGTAAAACAAGATGGTAAAAAGGTTATCGGATACAGACAGGCAATGGTTTTACCAGAGCAGCCTAAATCTATGGTAATTGTTGGTTCAGGAGCAATAGGTGTTGAATTTGCTTATTTCTATGCTACAATGGGTACTAAAGTAACTGTTGTTGAATTCCTGGATAACATTGTTCCGGTTGAAGATGAAGACATTTCTAAGCAATTACTGCGCAGCTTCAAAAAAGTTGGTATCGAAGTAATGACTTCTTCAAGTGTTGAGTCTGTAGATACTTCAGGTGCCGGTTGCAAGGTTCAGGTTAAAACTGCTTCAGGTATGCAGACTATTGAGTGCGATATCGTGCTTTCTGCAGCTGGCGTTGTAGCTAATATCGAAAACATCGGCTTAGAAGAAACTGGTATCAAAACTGAAAAAGGTAAAGTCGTTGTTGATGAGTTTTACAATACTTCTGTAAAAGGTTATTATGCAATTGGCGACATCGTTGGCGGACAAGCTCTTGCTCACGTGGCTTCTGCAGAAGGCATAATCTGTGTGGAGAAAATAGCTGGTCACAACCCAGAACCATTAGATTATAATAACATTCCGGGATGTACTTACTGCAGCCCTGAGATTGCTTCTGTTGGATATACTGAGAAAGCTGCTAAAGCTGCTGGTTACGAACTGAAAATTGGTAAATTCCCTTTCTCTGCATCTGGTAAAGCAAGTGCTGCCGGTGTTAAAGATGGTTTTATCAAAATGATCTACGACGCGAAATACGGTGAGCTTTTAGGTGCACATATGATTGGTGCAAACGTAACTGAAATGATTGCTGAGATTGTAGTAGCCCGTAAGTTAGAAACTACTGGTCATGAGATCCTGAAATCAGTTCACCCTCACCCTACCATGAGCGAAGCTATCATGGAAGCTACTGCTGATGCATACGGTGAAGTGATACACTTGTAAGAATAACATTATAGGCTTTCCCTATAAAATTATAATATTTAAAAAACTTGCTGATAACTCAGCAGGTTTTTTAAATATTATCCCCTTATCAAATTTCAATGTTATGATATTACATACTATCGAAACCGGGTTATTCAAATTAGATGGGGGCGCAATGTTTGGAGTTGTCCCCAAATCTATCTGGCAGAAAACAAATCCTGCAGATAATAATAACATGTGTACCTGGGCCATGAGGTGTATGTTAATTGAGGAGGGCGATCGTTTAATACTAATTGATACCGGTATCGGGAATAAGCAAGACGACAAATTCTTCAGCCATTTCTACCTGCACGGTGAGGATACCCTGGATCGGTCGCTCGATGCTAAAGGTTTCAGCAGAAATGACATCACAGATGTGTTTCTAACCCATCTTCATTTTGATCATGTAGGCGGAGCAGTAATACGTAAAGATGAAATTCTTGTACCCACGTTTGAACAGGCAAAATACTGGAGCAATGAAAAACACTGGAACTGGGCTCTAAATCCAAATGCAAGAGAAAAGGCCTCATTTCTGCAAGAGAATATACTGCCACTGCAGCAAAGCGGACAGCTTAACTTTCTAAAGGAAGAAGAAGGCATTCAGTTTAGTGATGACTTCAAAGTTAGGTTTGCTTTTGGACATACCGATGCGATGATGTTGCCGCAGATTAACTATAAGGGCCGTACTATTGTTTATGCTGCAGATTTATTACCTTCAACCGGGCATATTCCTCTACCCTATGTAATGGCATACGATATGTTCCCATTGCAAACACTTAAAGAGAAACAGGCCTTTCTGCAGGAAGCAGCCAGTAATGACTACGTTCTATTTCTTGAACATGATCCGGTAAATCAATGCTGCACTGTTAGGAACACTGACAGAGGTATACGTTTATCTGAGACCTTCCGTCTGGATGAGTTATAGCCTTTCTGTGGCTTATTTAAGACATATGTAGAAAAATATAGCCTTACTGACAAGCCCTACGGCAGTAATGCAGTGTCAGTCTGACAACAGATTGATCTGAATAATTTCTCCTACACCTTTTTTATCATATTAAATTAATAAAAATCTATCCTTATATGATTTGGTAACACTGAAAAAGGTTCGTAAATAATTATAAAACAATTATTTGTTAATATTATTCAGCTATTTTTGCATATTTACGAACTCTTCATTTAGAGCCTGTCAAAAGTACTTTGGAATAATTTTTGCTACTATTTACCAGCACAAATAAAGCGTGTAAAGTGTAACGGTTTCAGGAATTTATGTACATAAATTGCCTTTTTATCCGTACTTTTGCACCCTCTAACACATAACGAGCACCAAAGCACATAGATGAGACAACTCAAAATCACCCAATCCATAACCAATCGCGAGAGTCAATCTCTAGACAAATATCTTCATGAGATTGGTAAAGTAGATTTAATCACTGCAGAAGAAGAAGTAATCCTGGCAAGAAAGATTCGCGAAGGTGACCAGGCTGCTTTAGAGCGGTTAACCAAAACCAACTTACGTTTCGTGGTTTCGGTAGCTAAGCAATATCAGAATCAGGGTTTAACTTTAGGTGACTTAATTAATGAAGGTAATCTTGGATTGATTAAAGCCGCCAAACGTTTTGATGAGACTAAAGGATTTAAATTTATCTCTTATGCAGTTTGGTGGATCAGACAATCAATACTTCAGGCTATTGCTGAGCAAAGCCGTATTGTTCGTTTACCTTTAAACCAGGTAGGTTCCCTAAGTAAAATCAGCAAGGCTTTCTCTAAGTTAGAGCAGGAATTTGAGCGTGAGCCATCACCTGAAGAATTAGCAGATATACTAGAAACTACCGTTGATAAGATTTCTGATACATTAAGCAACTCAGGCCGACACGTATCTATGGATGCTCCATTTGTTCAGGGTGAAGAAAATACGCTGTTAGACGTACTTGAAAACCATGAGCCTAATACAGACAGCAGCCTGATCAATGAATCTCTTTCAGAAGAAATTAAACGTTCACTATCTACTTTAACAGAGCGCGAACGCGAAATCATTGTATTGTTCTTCGGTTTAAGTACTAATCACCCTTTATCTCTAGAAGAGATCGGTGAGAAATTCAATTTAACCCGTGAGCGTGTACGTCAGATTAAAGACAAAGCTTTACAACGTCTTCGTCATACATCAAGAAGTAAAATCTTAAAATCATACCTGGGTTAACCAGATCTATTGCATAGTAAAACAAAAAAGATCGGGTATAACCCGATCTTTTTTGTTTTAATCCATTCTGTTCAAGCAGCTGTCCCATACCGAGGTTCAAGCGGTGGTTAAAAAGCAGGTAATACCGGCTTGGTCTGCATGATTTCCTCAATATTTTTCATTACTTCTTCTGACAGTAAGCGCAACACTTCTAATGTAGTAAGGTTTTCCTTTAATTGTTCTGCTTTCGAAGCACCCAGTATCACTGTACTTACATCAGGATTTTTCAGGCACCAGGCAAGTGATAGTTTTGCCAGAGGCACATTTAACCCATCGGCCAGTGATTGCAGTTTTTTTACTTTTTCCAGCTTCTCTTCAGCAAGTGCTGTTTCTTTAAGCCATTCCATACCTTTCATATCCAGGCGGGTATCTTTGGCCTCACCAGAAGTATATTTGCCAGAAAGCAGTCCGGATGCCAGGGGCGACCAAATGGTTGTTCCCAAACCATATTCCTTAAACAGCAACAAGTATTCATTCTCGAGTTTGTTGCGTTCCAGCAAATTGTATTGCGGCTGTTCCATTGTTGGCCCAATCAAATTATACTGTTTGGCAACACGTATTGCTTCCATAATTTCTGCAGCACTCCACTCAGAGGTTCCCCAGTACAAAATCTTGCCCTGTTGCAGTAAAGTATTCATTGCCCACACGGTTTCTTCAATGGGTGTTTGTTTATCTGGCCGGTGGCAAAAATACAAATCCAGGTAGTCAACCTGTAATCGTTTAAGCGCACCGTTACACGCTTCAATGACGTGCTTCCGTGATAATCCTACCCTGTTTGGTCCTTTGTTTTCTGTCCCAAAAAACACCTTACTGGAAACCACGAAAGATTCACGCTCCCAGTTATGTGCTTTAATAATTTTACCCATTACCTCTTCAGACTTACCAGCGGCATATCCTTCTGCATTGTCGAAAAAATTAACGCCTGCATCATAGGCTATACCCATCAGTTCATCTGCAACCTGATCACTTATCTGCTGTCCGAAAGTAAGCCAGCTACCCAGTGAGAGGGCGCTGAGCTGTAAACCGGACTTCCCTAAACGTCTATATTCCATGTTTGTATTTTAATTTAACGATATTTTAAGACTGTAAATGAAGAACATGGCCCCACTCTTTTAAGTTTTTTCATTAGCGTATTGAACTGTCATTAATTTGCAATATATTAGGCTTATTAACACCTACACTATTCTGGATATTAAGAATCGATTTTATGAAAATATATCTATTGCTACCACTGATACTCTCTTTGGGCTGTAATGCCGTTAAAAACTCTAATCTTCCCATTCATGCCGATCAATTACTAAAAGATACCAAAACACTCTCTTCAGACAGTTTTGAAGGACGGAAAACCGGCACAAAAGGTGCCGAGCTGGCCAGGAATTATATATCAAAGAGATTCAGGGAAATAGGCTTAAAATCTTTCCCCTTGTTAAACAGTTACCAGCAGGCCTTCAGCTTTTCCGGTATTGATGATCCTAAAATTGGAGGAAAAAACCTGATCGGGTATATCGCTGGCCGCAGCGACAAAGTAATTGTGATATCTGCACACTATGACCATCTAGGTGTAATTAATGGCAAGGTTTACAATGGTGCAGATGATAATGCATCTGGAGTAGCAGGTCTATTGAAACTGGCTGCCCATTTTGCTAAAGCCAGGCCGAACCATACCATTATATTTGCTGCCTTTGATGCAGAAGAATTTGGCAGAAAAGGTTCTGCATATTTTGTAGATAATTTGCCAATTGATATTAAACGGATCAAACTTAATATCAATCTTGATATGATCAGTCATAACGATAAAGGAGAGTTATACGCTTCCGGCACCTTTAAAAACCCTCAACTTAAAAATTATATCCATACAGAAGTACCCGACATTAAAATACTTTTTGGTCATGATAATCCAAGACTTGGTATAGATGACTGGACAAATCAAAGTGACCAGTCTGCATTCAATGCCAGGAACATTCCCTTCATCTATTTTGGTATTGAAGATCACCGCGATTACCATAAGGATTCCGACAAGTTCGAAAACATCAACCAGTCTTTCTTTGTTAACGCTGCCAACGCTATTCTTGAGATCACGGACAGGATTGATGGGAATATGATTATGGACGCCAGTGTTAGAGACCGGACCATCATGAACAGGCGTTAGTTTATCTGTCAATCATGGTTTGCTCTAGGCTTTTACGTTGTGTATACCAAGAACCTACGATGTACCTGCGTATGTATTTACTAGGGAATTATAACGTAGATGCAACCCAGGTACTTCACAGGTACAACGTACCTTCCCCTAGTAAACCATTACCATAATAAAACGTGATCATATAAACAACTTCTGGTAAGTTCAGATGGTAAACTTTGGTCAGAGATGCAAAGACTTAAATTCAAAAATAGTATCTGGAATATCTTCAAGAGATTTTAAATAAAAAAAAAGGCTTGTCAGTTAAATACATGACAAGCCTTCTTATTAATAAAATCCTACTATGATTTACTTCAGTCTTGGTCTGTCTGCTATCATACCATTAAACTCTGCACCATCACGTAACGGTCTTGCTATAGCTGCAGAACTGCTTATACGTGTGCCCCCAATTGCCATAGTACTAGAGGTAGTTAAAGGTGTCGGTACGATAAGAGAAAGTGCTTTAGCTAGATTATTCTCATTAATGTCCCCAAAGTCATGACTTGCATCATCACTGCTAACAGATAAATCAGGAGTAAACCCATTAAAGTAATCACCTTCACCTTTTGAATTAGTGGTTTGAAACATAGAATAGTAAACATCATATCCAGTTTCTTTTTTGGTTGCAGCATCTACCTTATACTCAATAGAAATCGGAAAGAAACCAACAGGTTTACCATAAGAGTTCGTACCAACTATTTTTACGTTCAAATATGGTTTTAAGCTATTTATCACCAATTCACTTGCAGAAGCAGTGTTACGGGTAACTATAAAAACAACATCTGTAACCCCTTGTAATGGTCCCTTTTTACTAAAATACGTCACCTGTTTGGTTTCGCTGAA
>Ga0308164_10000201_pt1 | contig 143737 bp, 112 predicted proteins | sample PhyTR2_FD_201031 | JGI IMG/M metagenome (GOLD analysis project Ga0308164, IMG submission 201031) | Phyllosphere microbial communities from UC Gill Tract Community Farm, Albany, California, United States - DLSLT.R2 | ecosystem: Host-associated > Plants > Phyllosphere > Unclassified | place...
CCTGGCGCTGATCCGGGGGTAGCCTGGCAGGACGCCAGGCTAGCCGCACCGGGCCATGGATGGCCCGTTGCGGCGACCCCCGGATCAGTGACAGGGCGAAGGAACCCGACGAAGTCGGGCCGGAAACGGAGCTGGGACTTTGCTCACTTTGGTCCCTCAAAGTGAGTCGCCGAGGGGCGAAAAGGTGACTTGAGTCGAGCGCCAATCCACCTGACATCGCAGAATCGCCGTGTGACGTAGAGCGTTACGAACGGCATTCCCACGCGGAGCATGGGAACAATAGTCATCATTTATCTAGCCGTGCCTTCAGCCAAATCCAAAGGCGCCTGAGTCAACGGCGCCTGAACAGCGGCAGCGGCTCGTCGGTCGCAGCCTGATAGGTGACCGAGAAGTCCTTCAGACCTTCCAGCGCCTCGTACGGGTCCTTGTCGGCACGCACTGCAAACGCATCGAAGCCACAGCGGCGCATATAGAACAACTGATCGCGCAACACGTCACCAATGGCACGCAGCTCACCCTTGTAACCATAACGATCACGCAACAGGCGCGCATTCGAGAAGCTGCGACCATCGGTGAAGGCCGGAAAATTCAAAGCGATGACCTGAAAATGGTCGACATCCTCGCCGATTTCCTCGGCCTCTTCATCGCTGTCCAGCCACACACCCAGACCACCGTCACGTGCCTTTAGCGAATGCGCGTGTTCGCGCCACAGCGCCAGCGGCACGATCAGGTCGTCGCAGTTCGACAGGCTGTCAAAGGTCGTGTCCTTGGGCAATAGATGCCAGGTTTCATCGATGACTTCGTTGTTCTTAATGATTCGCTGCATAGACGCGCTCCTTGAAAGGGTCAATGCCAATACGTTGGTAGGTGTCGATGAAACGCTCGTCTTCGGTCCGTTTTTCAACGTAGACGTCGATCAGCTTCTCGATCACGTCCGGCATCGCCTCCTGAGCAAAGGAGGGGCCGAGAATCTTGCCCAGGCTCGCGTCACGGCTGGCGCTGCCGCCAAGCGAGACCTGATAGAACTCTTCACCTTTCTTGTCCACGCCCAGCACGCCGATATGGCCGACATGGTGGTGGCCGCAGGCGTTCATGCAGCCGGAGATATTCAGGTCCAGCTCGCCGATATCGAACAGGTAGTCCAGATCGTCGAAACGACGCTGGATGGATTCGGCGATCGGGATCGACTTGGCATTGGCCAGCGAGCAGAAATCACCGCCCGGGCAGCAGATGATGTCGGTCAGAAGGCCAATGTTCGGCGTGGCGAAACCATTGTCGCGCAGCTCGTTCCACAGTGTGAACAGCTCACTCTGCTCGACATCGGCAAGAATGATGTTCTGCTCGTGAGAGGTGCGCAGTTGACCGAAGCTGTAGCGATCGGCCAGGTCGGCAATGGCGTCCAGTTGCTTGTCGGTCACATCGCCCGGGGCGACGCCGGTTGGCTTGAGCGACAGGGTCACGGCAATGTAGCCGGGCTTCTTGTGCGCCAGCACATTGCGTTGACGCCAGCGAGCGAAGCCGGGGTGCTGAGCGTCCAGCGCTGCCAGTTCGGCGTGCTGATCGCTGAGGGGCTTGTATTGCGGGTCGACGAAGTGGCGGGAAACGCGCTGCACTTCGGCTTCGGTCAGGGTGGTCTGACCGCCGCGCAGGTGCGCCATTTCAGCGTCGACCTTGGCGGCGAACACTTCAGGGGTCAGCGCCTTGACCAGAATCTTGATTCGCGCCTTGTACTTGTTGTCGCGACGGCCATAGCGGTTGTAGACCCGCAGGATGGCGTCGAGGTAGCTCAGCAGGTCCTGCCACGGCAGGAACTCATTGATGAAGGCACCGACGACAGGAGTACGGCCAAGGCCGCCCCCCACCAGAACACGGAAGCCCAGTTCGCCCGCTTCGTTGCGCAATGGCTCGAGGCCGATGTCATGCACTTCGATGGCTGCACGGTCACTCGTCGAGCCGTTGATCGCGATCTTGAACTTGCGCGGCAGGTAAGCGAATTCGGGGTGGAAAGTGGTCCACTGACGGACGATCTCGCACCATGGGCGCGGGTCTACCAGTTCGTCTGCCGCCACACCGGCAAACTGGTCGGTGGTGACGTTGCGCAGGCAGTTGCCACTGGTCTGGATAGCGTGCATCTGCACGGTCGCCAGTTCAGCGAGAATATCGGGAACATCTTCAAGCGCAGGCCAGTTGAACTGTACGTTCTGGCGGGTACTGATGTGCGCGTAGCCTTTATCATAGTCGCGCGCGATTTTCGCCATCATGCGCGCCTGGCGCGAGGTCAGCTGACCGTATGGAACGGCCACGCGCAACATGGGCGCGAAGCGCTGGACATAAAGACCGTTTTGCAGGCGCAACGGTCGAAACTCTTCTTCGCTCAGTTCCCCGGCCAGGTAGCGTCGGGTCTGATCCCGGAACTGCTTGACGCGGTCCTCGATGATCTTCTGATCGTAATCGTCGTATACGTACATATAGGTCCTGTTCTCAGGCTTCGTCATGAAGCAGGGCAGTGGCGTCAGTCTGGAAAAAGCCCGCTGCTCGTTGTTTCCTGCTTCATCTGGTCAATTCTGCGCGCACGGCCGCGCACTCCCCGGGGAGCGAAGGCGACGATAGCAGTTTGCAGTTATCGATAAAAGTGATGTTTATATATATGCAAATCACTAAAAGCGATAAGCAAAACGACCCTTGTTCATATCCCTGCTTGCCGTGTGGGCAAGACTCGACTTAACTGAACGTTGACCGATGCCAGACAGGTGTCGGAATACTTCCAGTCATGTGCAATCACCAACAAGACCGACAAGAGGCGATGCGATGAGCAAGCACCCGAAAGTAACCAAGCCAGGCAGATCCGTGGATACCTGGGCCATTTTATTCATTGTCATTCTGGCGGTAGGTGCCGCGATGTTCTGGGCCAGCAGCCGATGACGGGTCGATAAAGGATCTGCCGAAGCTCAACATGGCTTCTGGCGAAGCATCGCCATTTTCATTGAAAGCGATGTTGCCGCCTGATCACTCAGGCGGCAGATAACTGGTCAGACGTTACTCGTCGTAGCCCAGGTTCGGAGCCAGCCAGCGTTCGGTGACGCTCAGGTCCTGACCCTTGCGAGCGGTGTAGCTCTCGACCTGATCCTTGTCGACCTTGCCCACCGCGAAGTACTGCGCCTGAGGATGGGCGAAATACCAGCCGCTGACCGCTGCAGCCGGGAACATCGCGTAGTGCTCGGTCAGGAACACGCCGCTCTTGCCTGCGGTGTGTTCGGCGCTGCCTTCCGGCAGTGGATCGAGCAGGGCGAACAGGGTGCCTTTTTCCGTATGGTCGGGGCACGCCGGGTAGCCGGGTGCCGGGCGGATGCCCATGTATTGCTCCTTTATCAGCGCCTCGTTGTCCAGCGCTTCGTCCTGCGCATAACCCCAGTATTCCTTGCGCACCTGTTGGTGCAGCCATTCGGCGCAGGCTTCGGCGAGACGGTCGGCAAGCGCCTTGACCATGATCGAGTTGTAGTCGTCGCCGTTGTCCTGGTAAGCCTTGGCGACTTCCTCGGCGCCGATGCCGGCCGTGGTGATGAAGCCGCCGATGTAGTCGGTCAGGCCACTGTCCTTGGGTGCAACGAAGTCGGCCAGCGAGAAGTTCGGCTTGCCGTCGGGCTTGATGGTCTGCTGGCGCAGGTGATGCAGCTTCGCCAACGGCTTGCCGTCATCGTCATAGACTTCCAGATCATCATCATTGACCTGATTGGCCGGCCAGAAGCCGAAGACCGCGCGGGCGCTGATCAGCTTCTCGTCGATCAGCTTGCGCAGCATTTGCGTGGCGTCGGCGTACAGCGCGGTGGCCGCTTCACCGACCACTTCATCGGTGAGGATGCGCGGGTACTTGCCAGCAAGGTCCCAGGAAATGAAGAACGGCGTCCAGTCGATGTACTCGGCCAGCACGTTCAGGTCGATATCCTGCAGCACCCGGGTGCCGGTGAACGTCGGTTGGGCAGGGGTGTAGTTTTCCCAGTCGAACTGCGGCTTTTTAGCCACGGCAGCACCGTAGCTCAGGCGTTCGGTGCGCGCGCTGCGTGCCGAGGTGCGTTCACGTACTTCAACGTATTCGAGTCGGGTCTTTTCAATAAAGGCTGGTTTCAGCTCTTTCGACAGCAACTGGGTCGCGACACCGACTGCTCGGGAAGCATCGGTAACGTAGATCACTGCGTCATTGCTGTATTTGGGCTCGATCTTCACCGCCGTGTGCGCTTTGGACGTGGTCGCGCCGCCGATCATCAGTGGCAGGTGGAAGTCCTGGCGCTGCATTTCCCGGGCAACATGCACCATTTCGTCCAGGGACGGCGTGATCAGGCCGGACAGGCCGATGATGTCGCATTTCTCGTCGCGGGCTACTTGCAGGATCTTCTCGGCAGGCACCATCACGCCCAGATCGACGATGTCGTAGCCGTTACAGCCCAGTACCACGCCGACGATGTTCTTGCCGATGTCATGCACGTCGCCCTTGACCGTCGCCATCAGGATCTTGCCCTTGGCTTCGGGCTTGTCGCCCTTTTCCAGCTCGATGAACGGGATCAGGTGCGCCACTGCCTGCTTCATCACGCGCGCGGACTTGACCACTTGAGGCAGGAACATCTTGCCTGCGCCAAACAGGTCACCGACCACGTTCATGCCTGCCATCAGCGGGCCCTCGATCACTTCGATAGGGCGGGTGAATGCCAGGCGCGACTCTTCGGTGTCCTGGACGATGTGCGTGGTGATGCCCTTGACCAGCGCGTGTTCCAGACGCTGATTGACCGGCCAGCTGCGCCATTCTTCGGTTTCGGCTTCCTTGACGCTGCCATCACCCTTGAACTTGTCGGCAATCGCCAGCAACGCATCGGTGCCCTCCGGGTTGCGGTTGAGCACCACGTCTTCGACACAGTCACGCAGTTCAGCGGGGATCTGGTCGTAGATCTCGAGCTGCCCGGCGTTGACGATGCCCATGCTCAGGCCATTGCGGATCGCATGCAGCAGGAACACCGAGTGGATCGCTTCACGCACCGGGTTGTTGCCGCGGAACGAGAACGACACGTTGGACACACCACCCGAGGTCAGCGCATACGGCAGCTCGTCTCGGATGTAGGCGCAGGCGTTGATGAAGTCCACGGCGTAGTTGTTGTGCTCTTCGATGCCGGTGGCGATGGCGAAGATGTTCGGGTCGAAGATGATGTCTTCCGGCGGGAAGCCCACTTCGTTGACCAGAATGTCGTAGGAGCGCTTGCAGATTTCCTTCTTGCGCGCCTCGGTATCGGCCTGACCCTGTTCGTCGAAGGCCATGACTACCACGGCCGCGCCGTATCGTTTGCACAGCCGCGCGTGATGAATGAACTGCTCGACGCCTTCCTTCATGCTGATGGAGTTGACGATGCCCTTGCCCTGGATGCACTTGAGGCCGGCCTCGATCACTTCCCACTTCGAAGAGTCGATCATGATCGGTACGCGGGAGATGTCCGGCTCGCCTGCGATCAGGTTGAGGAAGGTCACCATGGCCTTCTTCGAGTCGAGCATCCCTTCGTCCATGTTGATATCGATCACCTGGGCGCCGGCTTCGACCTGCTGCAGGGCAACTTCCAGGGCTTCGGTGTAATTGTCTTCACGGATCAGGCGGGCAAAGCGGGCGGAGCCGGTGATGTTGGTACGCTCGCCGACGTTGACGAACAGCGACTGGCGATCGATGGTGAATGGTTCTAGGCCTGACAGGCGGCAGGCCTTGGGGATGTCCGGAATTTCCCGCGGCGCGTAACCCGAAACCGCCTCGGCAATCGCCTTGATGTGCGCCGGGGTGGTACCGCAGCAGCCGCCGACGATGTTCAGGAAGCCGCTCTGGGCGAATTCTTCGATGATCTTTGCCGTCTGGCTCGGCAGTTCGTCGTATTCGCCAAATGCATTCGGCAAGCCAGCGTTGGGGTGCGCGGACACATGGGTGTTGGCTTTATTGGCCAGCTCTTGCAGGTAAGGGCGCAGCTCGCTGGCGCCCAGTGCGCAGTTCAGGCCGACCGAGATCGGTTTGGCATGGCTGATCGAGTTCCAGAACGCTTCGGTGGTCTGGCCGGACAGGGTGCGCCCCGAGGCATCGGTGATGGTCCCGGAGATCATGATCGGCAACTCGAAGCCCACTTCTTCGAATACACCCTGCACGGCAAAGATCGCCGCCTTGGCATTGAGTGTGTCGAAAATGGTCTCGATGAGGATCAGGTCGGCACCGCCTTCGATCAGCCCCTTGGTCGCTTCGGTGTAGTTCTCGACCAGTTCGTCGAAGGTCACATTACGATAGCCGGGGTTGTTGACGTCCGGCGACAGCGAGCAGGTGCGGCTTGTAGGGCCCAGCACGCCGGCCACGAAGCGCGGCTTGTCCGGGGTTTCCAGTGTCTTGGCGTCTGCGACTTTGCGTGCCAGGCGTGCGCCTTCGACGTTCAGCTCGTAGACGATCGATTCCATGCCGTAATCGGCCTGGGACACCTGGGTGGCGTTGAATGTGTTGGTTTCAAGGATGTCGGCGCCGGCATCCAGATAAGCCTTCTCAATGGCGCCGATCACATCAGGGCGGGTCAGGATCAACAGGTCGTTGTTGCCTTTGACATCGCTTGGCCAGTCGGCGAAACGTTTGCCGCGATAATCCTGTTCTTCGAGCCTGTAGCTCTGGATCATGGTGCCCATGCCGCCATCAAGGATCAGGATCCTCTGTTTCAGAGCAGTGAGAAAGGCTTGATGGCGGGCGCTGCGGTCAGACATGGGGGCTACCTTGAGAAGGTCGATTCTTTAAAGAACGGGATGATAGCAAACCGGAACGGTTTTGGTGGTGTTGCGCCTTTTGCATGAAAATCATTCATGTTGGAGCGGGTGATGCCCTTGTAGAATCGTGCCATTTTAATATCAGAGCCCATGGCATATGCAGCACCGTTTGTTGGCAAGCGTCGCCTTGCTTTTTATCTGCTGTGCTGTCCAGGCCCAGACTCCTGCACCCCCCGTCACACCGGCATCCCCGGCGATTTCCTATGTAAAGGACATCCAGCCGATCCTCACCGAAAAGTGCGTTGCCTGCCACGCCTGCAACGACGCTCCCTGCCAGCTGAATCTGGGCAGCGGGGAAGGCGTGAGCCGTGGTGCCAGCAAGGTCTCGGTCTATCAGGGCGAACGCAGCGAGGCGGTTGCGCCGACGCGTCTGTTTTATGATGCGCGTGACACCGACGCGTGGCGCGGCAAGGGTTTCTACTCAGTATTGGAAGCGCAGGGCAGCCAGGCGGCATTGATGACGCGCATGCTTGACCTGGGGCGCAGCGCACCCTTGCCAGCCAACAGCAAGATTCCGGATGACATCGCGCTAGGCATCAATCGCGAGAACATCTGCCCGCTGCCCGGCGAATTCACTGCTTATGCGGCTGCCCACGCGCAGCAGGGCATGCCGCTGGCGGTCGCCGGCCTGACCGATGCCGAATACCAGACCCTGCGGCGCTGGCTGGCCGCCGGTGCGCCGGTCGAGCAGCAGGCCATTACCCCGAGTGTCACCGAGGCGGCGCAGATCAATGCCTGGGAGGCGCAGCTCAACGAACCTGGGGCGAATCAGGCGCTGGTCGGTCGCTGGCTGTTCGAACACCTGTTCCTGGCGCACATCTATTTCGAAGGCGGTGAGGCGGGGCACTTCTTCCAGTGGGTGCGCTCGCGAACTCCAAGCGGTAAACCTGTGGACCTGATCGCGACCCGTCGTCCCGACGACGATCCGGGCAGCGACTTCTATTACCGGCTGATCCCCGTGCAAGGAGTGATCGTTCACAAGACCCACATTACCTACGCCATGAGCCCGCAGAAGCTGGCGCGGGTCAGGCAGCTGTTCTACGGGGCCGACTGGAAAGTCAGCGCATTGCCGGGCTACGGCCCTGGCCATCGTGCCAATCCGTTTCTGACCTTCGAAGCCATCCCGGCAGCGGCGCGTTATCAATTCATGCTCGACAACGCCGAATATTTCGTCCGCACGTTCATTCGCGGGCCGGTCTGTCGCGGGCAGATCGCCACAGACGTGATTCGCGATCAGTTCTGGGTGCTGTTTCAGGACCCGTCCCATGATCGTTACATCACCGATGCGACGTATCGCGGGGAGGCCACGCCATTGCTGGCCATGCCGGGGCAGAACGATGACGTGGGCAGCGTGCTGAGCCTGTGGCTGTCCTACCGCGACCGACGCAATGAGTATGAAGACCTGCGCCGCGACAGTTACGCGAAAATGCCTGCGCCGGGCTGGAGCACGCTGTGGGCAGGCAATGACAATGCCTTGCTGACCGTTTTCCGCCATTTCGACAGTGCGTCGGTCAATAAAGGCCTGATTGGTGACGTGCCGCACTCCATGTGGCTGTTCGATTACCCGTTGCTGGAGCGTACCTATTACCAGCTGGCGGTGAACTTCGACGTCTATGGCAATGTTGCACATCAGGCCCAGACGCGACTGTATTTCGACTTGATCCGCAATGGCGCCGAGATCAACTTCCTGCGCCTGATGCCTGCCGACCTGCGTGAAGACATGCTCAGTGATCTTTATCAGGAGGGCGGCAAAATCAAGATGTGGCTGGATTACCAGAAGATCGACGACGATACGCCGACGGGCATCAAGCTCGATGAAAAGGCCGCGCAGCGTGACTTTGCGTCCAGGCTGATTGAGCGCTTCGGCACATTGAATGCTGCACCTGACCCGATCAACCGCTGCACCGGGGCGTATTGCTCGCGGCCTGGCCTCGACAGCAGCTTCGCTCAGGCAGAACAGGCGCTGAGCCGATTGACGTCGCGTCCTGCGGCGGGTCTGAAGGTCATCGATCAGTTGCCGGAAGCGAGCATGCTGCGGATTGAGGGCAGCAATGGCAAGCGCGTGATCTACAGCATGCTGCGCAACCGCGCGCACAGTAATGTCGCGTTTCTGCTGGGCGAGTCGTACCGCTATATTCCGGGCCTGGACACATTGACTGTCTACCCGGGCGTGCTCAGCAGTTACCCGAATTTCATTTTCAACATTCCAGTCGCACAGGTGCCGGCCTTTGTCGATGCCATGCAGCAGAGCAAGGATCAGGCGAGTTTCGAACAGATCGTCCGGCATTGGGGCATCCGCCGTACTCATCCGCTGTTCTGGAGCTACTTCCACGATCTGAATCGCTACGTTCAGGAAACTGAACCGCGCGAAGCCGGTGTGCTGGACATGAATCGCTACGAGAACCTCTGAAAAACGGGGGCTTCACGCCGCAGGCCCTTGTGTAACATGGCCTGCGGCCATCTTTACTTCCTGAACGAAATGTATCTTGCGCGATCTTTTTTTCAAAAAGGTGGTCCGAAATGGTGCGCGTCATAGGCCGGTTTATTCAGCGGCCCATGATTGAAAGTCAGGAAGTAGAGGTTTTTCGTGATGTTGATTTCAGTTCAGGCCCTACGGGCGTTCGCAGCGTGGGTCGTGGTGTGTCATCACTTCATGCAGATTTTTTTCGATTTCAAGGCCAGCGGCCCGGTAGGGCAGTTCTTTGTGTCAAAGGGCGCGGTCGGCGTCGATATCTTCTTCGTCATCAGCGGTCTGGTGATCTTTTTGTCTACGCAGAACAGCGACATGCCGGCACGGCGCTTCATTCTGCATCGCCTGATTCGCATCGTTCCGGCCTATTGGCTATACACCGCCGCCATGGCGTTGTTGCTGCTGATGGCAGCGCCGATGCTCCCGCACCAAGTCATCGGCTGGCAGAATTTTCTCTTGTCACTGGTCTTCATTCCTTCCGAAAACCCCGGTGGTTACGGTCTCTACCCGACGCTCAACGTTGGCTGGACGCTGAACTACGAGATGTTCTTCTACCTGCTGTTTTCGATGGTATTCCTCTTCAAGCAGCGCCACCGGCCGTTGATCATTGCCGCAGCGCTGTTTGCGGTCAGTGAGGTTCTGGCTCGCGCCGGGCTGATCAGCCGCTTCTACGGCAACGACATCATTTACGAATTCCTGCTGGGGATCGGTATCGGCATCCTCTATCGCAGGGGCTTGATCAAACAGGCGCTATGGCTGCCGCTGGCAGGCATTGCGGTGGGGCTGTATGCAATTAATAACCTGACCAACGAGCAGCGCCTGCTCAACTGGGGCCTGCCGAGTGCCTTGATCGTGTTGTCGTGCATCTCGCTGGAACCGTATTTCCAAGGCAATCGCCTGCTCAAGGTGCTGGGTGACTGCTCGTATTCGGTGTACCTGCTGCACGTTCTGGTGCTGTACGGTGGCTTGCTGATGGCGCAGCGCTTTGGTCTCAATCCCTATGTGGTCTTCGCCTTCTGCGTGCCGATCATCGCCATCGGTGCCTGGGTCAGTTATGAGTGGGTCGAGAAGGGCCTCTACCGCCGGATGAAAGCCTGGCTGGATGCGCGCAGGGCGGTCAGTCAGGCGCAAGCATTAACCTGACAAAAATACTGGGACTTTGTGTGAAGCGGCCGATTGGCGTAAACTGCACGCACGTCTGCGAGGAATTTTCATGACCGCTATCACTATTACCGATGCCGCCCACGATTATCTGGCCGATCTGCTGGAAAAGCAGAATACCCCGGGCATAGGCATCCGCGTATTTATCACCCAGCCCGGCACTCAGTACGCCGAAACCTGCATTGCCTACTGCAAGCCGGGTGAAGAGAAACCGGAAGACAAAGCCATCGGCCTGAAGAGCTTCACGGCCTGGATCGACGGCTTCAGCGAGGCCTTTCTGGACGATGCAGTGGTCGACTACGCCACCGACCGGATGGGCGGCCAGCTGACCATCAAGGCACCGAACGCCAAAGTGCCGATGGTCAATGCCGACAGCCCGATCAACGAGCGCATCAATTACTACCTGCAAACCGAGATCAATCCGGGCCTCGCCAGCCATGGCGGTCAGGTCACGCTGATCGATGTGGTCGAGGAAGAGGCGAAGAACATCGCCGTCCTGCAGTTCGGTGGCGGTTGCCAGGGCTGTGGTCAGGCTGATGTCACGCTGAAGGAAGGTATCGAGCGCACGTTGCTTGAGCGTATTCCCGAGTTGTCGGGCGTTCGCGATGTTACCGACCATACGCAGAAAGAAAACGCCTACTACTAAGCGTCTCTTTTTTGCAAGGAAGTTGCTGCACGAAAACGCCCTGACTGTTCAGGGCGTTTTCATGTGCGGCGGTTGACGAGCGTCACTCCAGCTCCACCAGTATCGCGCCTTCGTTGACCATCTCGCCCTCATGGCAGTAGAGCGCGGTAATCACCCCGGCGCTGGCGGCGCGGATGCTGTGTTCCATCTTCATGGCTTCCAGCACCACCAGTTGCGCGCCAGGCTCGACCGCCTGACCCACTTCAACCAGTACCCGTACGATGCTGCCGTTCATCGGTGCTGTCAGGCCTCCATGCTGACCTTCACCGACGTCTACCTGGGCGATGGCGTCCAGGCGCGTGACGGTATACACCTCGCCTTGCCATTCGAGATACAGCGTGTTGCCGCGTCGTATCGCCAGGTGTCGTTGGCGCACACCGTTGTGCTCGACCTGTAGATGCTCACCACTCAGAGTGAATAACGACGGGCTGCTGTGGCGCAGGCAGATGTTTCGGGTCTGACCGCTGCAGCTCAGTCGCAAATCCGTCTGCGCGGGCAGCCCGGCGCGAAAGCCGCTGCTGACTGCCCAAGGCGAATATGGATCGGCTTGATCGATGCGTGCCGGTTCGCTCTGGCTGAAGGCCTCGGCGGCGGCCTGCCAGAATGTCTCGTCCGGCTCGTCGGTTTGCGGCAGCAGTTGCGTCTGATGGCGGGGAATGAAGCCGGTATCAAGCTGCGCCGCGGCGAACGCTGGATGCGCGATGATTCGACGCAGGAAGGCCAAGTTGGTCCTGACTCCGCCCACGGCAAATTCATCGAGCATTGCCAGCAGACGCAGACGGGCCTGCTCGCGGTCTTCGCCCCAGGCAATCAGCTTGCCGAGCATCGGGTCGTAGAAGGGCGAGATGCTGTCGCCTTCGGCAACGCCGCTGTCCACCCGCCTGCCGGGGCCGGGCGCAGGCTCCCTGTAGAGCTCCAGGGTGCCGGTGGCCGGGAGAAAGTCGTTGGCCGGGTCTTCGGCGTACAGACGGACTTCGATGGCATGGCCGGTCAGGGGAACCTGCTCCTGGGTGATGGGCAGCGATTCGCCTCTGGCGACACGGATCTGCCATTCCACCAGGTCCAGCCCGGTGATGTACTCGGTGACCGGGTGTTCTACCTGCAGACGGGTATTCATTTCCATGAAGAAAAACTCGCCGCGTGCGTCCAGCAGGAACTCCACCGTACCCGCGCCCACGTAGCCGATGGCCTGTGCGGCTTTCACCGCGGCTTCGCCCATGGCTTTACGCAATGAAGCCGTCAGGCCGGGCGCCGGTGCTTCCTCGACGACCTTCTGGTGTCGGCGCTGGATTGAGCAGTCGCGCTCATTGAGGTACAGGCAGTGGCCATGCCGGTCGGCAAACACCTGGATTTCGACGTGGCGCGGGGCGAGCACGTATTTCTCCACCAGCATCCTCGCGTCGCCGAACGAGGACAGCGCCTCGCGTTGCGCCGAAGCCAGTGCTTCGGCCAGTTCGCCCGTGTGCTCGACCACTTTCATGCCTTTGCCGCCGCCGCCAGCGGTGGCTTTCAACAGCACTGGGTAGCCGATACGCTCGGCTGCGGCGCGGAACGTCTCGATGTCCTTTGCTTCACCGTGGTAGCCAGGCACCAAGGGCACGCCTGCCTGCTCCATCAAGGCCTTGGCGGCGGATTTGCTGCCCATGGCATCGATGGCCGAAGCGGGTGGACCGAGGAAAATCAGCCCGGCGTTTTCGATGGCACGCGCAAAATCGGCATTTTCAGACAGAAATCCGTAGCCGGGATGGATCGCGTGCGCGCCACTCGCCCTGGCGGCTTCGATAAGCCTGTCGATCGCCAGATAACTGTCTGCGGCCTTGCTGCCGCCAAGGTCCACGCAGAGATCGGCCTCGCGACTATGGCGTGCGTCACGGTCGATGGCGCTGTGCACGGCGACCGTGGTAAGGCCCATGTTTTTCGCCGTGCGCATGATGCGGCAGGCAATCTCGCCGCGGTTGGCAATCAACAGCGTGGTCAGCTCGGGCGTGCTCATGATTGCGAGTCCTTCTGCGGTTCGTGCCGGGCTGTCGAGGCTGTTGTAACGGGATCGCCACGCGGCTGATCCTTGACGGGCTGCCAGCCGGGCGTGCGTTTCTGCAGAAAGGCGCGCAGGCCTTCCTGCCCTTCGGCACTGGTACGGATGCGCGCGATGGCGCTTTCACAGTAGCGGCGTAGCGCAGGGGTCAGCTCACCGCTGCCTACTTCGCGCAACAGTTCCTTGCTGACGCGCATGGCTTGCGGGCTGTTGAGCAGCAGATTGTCGACCCAGTGCTGCATTTGGTCTTGCAGCTCTGCAGCCGGGTAGCACTCGGCCACCAGGCCGATCTGCTGCGCCCGCTGGCCGTCGAAGCGCTCGGCCGTCAGGGTGTAGCGTCTCGCGGCGCGTTCGCCGATGGCCTGTACCACGAATGGGCTGATGACCGCTGGCGCCAGGCCGATGCGCACTTCGGACAGGCAGAACTGCGCATCCGCCGCTGCAATGGCCATGTCACAGCAACTGATCAGACCCAGCGCGCCGCCGAATGCTGCGCCTTGGATCACGGCGAGCGTCGGGATTTTCAGCTTGGCGAGGTTGTACATCAGCTCCGCCAGTTCGCGTGCGTCGTCCAGATTGGTGTTGTAATCCAGGTCTGCTGCCTGCTGCATCCACGCAAGGTCGGCGCCGGCACTGAAATGCCGGCCACGGCCGCGCAACAGCAGAAAGCGCAGGCTGGCATCGCCTTGTACCTGGTCCAGCGCGATAATCAGCTCGCGGATCATCTGCGCGTTGAAGGCGTTGTTCTTGTCCGGTCGATTCAGCCACAGCGTGGCAAAGCCACGTGGGTCGTTGATCAGCTCTATGGTTGCGAATGAGGTCGAAGTCATGATCATTTCCCGGCTCACATTCGGAACAGGCCGAAGGTGGTAGGTTCGATGGGCGCGTTGAGCGAGGCGGAGAGGGCAAGCGCGAGAATGTCGCGGGTTTGTGCCGGGTCGATGACCCCGTCGTCCCACAGGCGTGCGCTGGAGTAGTAAGGATGGCCCTGATGCTCGTACTGATCGAGAATCGGCTGTTTCAGTTCGGCCTGCTGTTCGGCGCTGAACGCCTGACCAGCACGTTCGGCCTGTTCGCACTTGACCTGCACCAGCACGCCGGCTGCCTGTTCGCCGCCCATCACGCCGATCCGCGCGTTGGGCCACATCCATAGAAAGCGCGGATCGTAAGCGCGGCCACACATGCCGTAATTCCCCGCGCCAAAACTGCCGCCGATAATCACCGTGAATTTTGGCACCCTGGCGCAGGCCACGGCGGTCACTAGCTTGGCACCATGCTTGGCGATGCCGCCCGCTTCATACTTCTGGCCGACCATGAAGCCGGTGATGTTCTGCAGGAACAGCAAGGGGATGCCTCTCTGGCAGGCCAGCTCGATGAAGTGCGCGCCTTTCTGTGCCGCTTCTGCGAACAAGATGCCATTGTTGGCGAGGATCGCGATCGGGTAGCCATGCAGACGCGCGAAGCCACAGACCAGCGTGGTGCCGAACAGGGCCTTGAATTCGTCGAGTACCGAGCCATCCACCAGTCGCGCGATGATTTCCCTCACGTCGAATGGCTGTTTCGTGTCGGCGGGGATGATGCCGTACAGGTCATCGCCGGGGTACAGCGGTGCAATGGGCGCGACGGTGTTCAGTTGACCCTGCTTGCGCCAGTTCAGATTGGCGATGCTGCGGCGCGCCAGTGCGAGCGCGTGATCGTCGTTGTCGGCATAGTGGTCGGCCACGCCGGACGTGCGGCAGTGCACATCGGCACCGCCCAGTTCTTCGGCGCTGACCACTTCGCCGGTTGCCGCTTTGACCAGCGGCGGGCCGGCCAGAAAGATCGTGGCCTGCTGGCGCACCATGATCGCCTCGTCGGCCATGGCGGGTACGTACGCGCCACCTGCGGTACAGGAGCCCATGACCACCGCGATCTGGGCGATTCCTTGCGCGCTCATGTTGGCCTGGTTGAAGAAGATCCGCCCGAAATGTTCGCGGTCCGGAAACACCTCATCCTGGCGGGGCAGGTTGGCGCCGCCGGAATCCACCAGATAGATGCATGGCAGGCGGTTCTGCTGGGCGATCGTCTGCGCGCGCAAATGCTTCTTTACGGTCAGCGGGTAATAGGAGCCGCCTTTGACCGTGGCATCGTTGGCGATGATCATGCATTCGACGCCCTCGACCCGGCCGATTCCGGCGATCACGCCAGCGGCAGGTACCTCTTCGCCGTATACCTCATGCGCAGCCAGTTGGCCGATTTCCAGAAACGGTGAACCGGTGTCCAGCAAACGGTTGATACGCTCGCGCGGCAGCAACTTGCCGCGTGAGGTGTGGCGCTCCTGGGCTTTGGGGCCGCCCCCTTGCTGGACGTTGCTCAACAGCGTGCGCAGTGCTTCGACCTGCTTGAGCAGGGCGTCGCGATTGAGGGTGAATTCAGGCGAGCGGGTGTTGATTCGGGTTTGCAGGATGGTCATGGTGGCTCCCCAATCAACGGGTTTCGTTGAACAGTTCGCGACCGATGAGCATGCGCCGAATTTCACTGGTGCCTGCGCCGATCTCGTAGAGTTTGGCATCGCGCAATAGTCGGCCCGCCGGGAACTCGTTGATGTAGCCATTGCCGCCCAGAATTTGGATGGTCTCCAGCGCCATCTGCGTGGCGCGCTCGGCGCTGTACAGGATTACCCCCGCAGCATCCTTGCGAGTGGTCTCGCCGCGGTCACAGGCCTGGGCGACCGCGTACAGGTAGGCCCGGCTGGCATTGAGCTGGGTGTACATGTCTGCGACCTTGCCCTGAATCAGCTGAAACTCGCCGATACTCTGGCCGAACTGCTTGCGGTCGTGAATGTAGGGCACCACCACGTCCATGCACGCCTGCATGATCCCGGTCGGTCCGCCAGAGAGCACCACGCGCTCGTAATCGAGGCCGCTCATCAGCACTCTGACCCCGCCATCAAGCACGCCCAGCAGGTTCTCCTCGGGCACCTCGACATCATCGAAAAACAGTTCGCAGGTGTTGGAGCCGCGCATGCCCAGCTTGTCGAACTTGCTGCCGCGCGAGAAGCCTTTCCAGTCGCGTTCGACGATAAACGCACTGATTCCGTGGGCTGCCTTTTCCAGATCGGTCTTGGCGTAGATCACGTAGGTGTCGGCATCCGGCCCGTTGGTGATCCAGGTCTTGCTGCCGTTGAGCACATAGTGATCACCGCGCTTGTCGGCGCGCAGTTTCATCGACACCACGTCCGAGCCTGCATTGGGTTCGCTCATGGCCAGCGCGCCAACGTGTTCGCCGCTGATCAGCTTGGGCAGGTAACGGGCCTTTTGTGCCGGGCTGCCATTGCGGTTGATCTGGTTAACGCAGAGGTTGGAATGCGCACCATAGGACAGCGCCACCGATGCCGATCCACGGCTTATTTCTTCCATGGCTACGACGTGCGCCAGATAACCCAGGCCCGCGCCACCGTATTCTTCGCTGACAGTAATCCCCAGTACGCCCATTTCACCGAACTTGCGCCACATGTCGGCGGGGAACAGGTTGTCCTTGTCGATTTGCGCTGCGCGCGGGGCAAGCTCTGCGGCGACGAAGGACTGCAACTGATCGCGCAGCATGTCAATGGTTTCGCCCAGGGCGAAGTTCAGGCTGGGGTAACTCATGGGGCATTCCTTTTTTGTTCTTGAGTGGCGCTTTGTTCATGGACGGCGCGTCTTTCTGGAAGCGGCTATAGCACCTATCTGCTATGACCTTTACGTTAACGTAAACCTGTAGGGTTTTGCTGTCAACGCCGATGCCTATGCGAACGACGGCTGATCAAGCTGTATTTTTCAGTGCAGAGGAAAGAGGGTGGAACGCCGGAACGCCGGAAAGCACGAAGGGGAGCCTGGGCTCCCCTTCAAGGTATGTTGCTACGCTCTTTTTTGTTGTTCGGGAGGCCTGTTGTTGTTTTTGGCGACCTGACCCTTCACATCTTTTTTGAGCGATCCACATGCGGGATCAAGAGCAAACGTATTTTTTTGAGCGCTGATGACACTTTCATCGTAGTGATCCAACCAGTTAGGCAGCTGCCTCAGGGCAGTTTTGTTGTTCTCTGTCTGGCTGCGAACAACTTGCGAAGCAAGCGATTCAGAAAAGCTATCCACTTCAAAAAAATCTGTTAGCTACGCCTCTGTCCGTGTTGTTCTTGTTATGTCAGAGCCGGTACGTGTTGTTTTTATTGGGTTGCTGCGTGTTTTTATTTTTGTTGTACAAGGGATATAGCAGGACCCGTGCCAGGTTTTCAAAACCCCTGTAATACGGGGGATGAGCTTGTTTTTTCGGCATCGGGCCGTTTTATTCAGCGGCCGAGTGTTTCCGTGTTACCCGTTTGTCTCTGCTCGACGCGGGGCACAGTAACACTCTGTGGCAAGTTGTCGCACCCTGTTACCGACAGGTGACAGTGCTACGCAGACAGTCTGGCCTTGGCCACGCGAGAGCCATTGCTGCGTTGCAGCACGTCGCAGATGCGCTGGCCCGCCGCGATGACCTGGTCCAGATCGACCCCGGTTTCGATACCCAGCCCCTGCAACATGTACAGCACGTCTTCAGTGGCAACATTGCCGCTGGCCCCCTTGGCGTAAGGGCAGCCACCGAGGCCGGCCACGGAGCTGTCGAACACCTGGATGCCTTCCTCCAGGCTTGCATAAATGTTTACCAACGCCTGGCCGTAGGTGTCGTGGAAGTGGCCGGCCAGCTTGCCGCGCGGTATATGTGCAGCCACGGCATTGAGCAGCGCCCGTGTGGCGCCCGGCGTTCCGGTTCCGATGGTGTCGCCCAAGGAAATTTCATAGCAGCCCATCGCGTGCAGTTGGTTGGCGACCGTGGCGACCTGTTCGGGCGAAACGGTGCCCTCGTAAGGGCAGCCCAACACGCACGACACATACCCTCGAACCCTCACGCCATGCATGCGTGCTGCTTCCATGACAGGCGCGAAGCGTTCCAGGCTTTCGCTGATCGAGCAGTTGAGGTTGCGTTGCGAGAACCCTTCGGTCGCCGCTGCGAACACCGCGACTTCTCTGACCCCGGCAGCCAATGCGTCTTCGAAGCCGCGCAGATTCGGCGCCAGAGCCGAATAGATAACGCCTTCACGGCGCTGGATCCGTTCGAACACCTGCGCGGAGCCCGCCATCTGCGGCACCCATTTGGCCGAGACAAAGCTGCCGACTTCGATGTGGCTCAGCCCGGCTGCCGTCAGGTCATCCACCAGGCGCACCTTGGCGTCGACACTGATGGGTTGTGCTTCATTCTGCAGGCCGTCACGCGGGCCGACTTCGACGAGATTCACCTTTTGCGGGAGGGACATGGCGGCGCCTTTGTGGTGAGTGCGAATGGGTCAGAGTGGGGCAGCAGCGGTCTTATCGAGTGCGGCTCGGCAGCGCTCTTCGGCGGTGTCCAGCTCCAGCTGCATCTGGCGTATGTCCAGCAACTGCTGTTCCAATTGATCACGGCGTTCGGCGATCTTGCCCAGCATGGTCTGCAACTGCTTCTGATTGCCGCCGGCAGGGTCATACAACGAGATCAGTTCCTTGCACTCTGCCAGGGAAAAACCGATGCGTTTGCCTCGCAGGATCAGTTTCAGGGTGACCTTGTCACGCGCCGTATAGATACGTTCCAGGCCCTTGCGTTCAGGGCTGAGCATGCCTTGCTCTTCGTAAAAGCGTATGGCGCGGGTGGTGATGTCCAGCTCGCGGGCGAGTTCGGAAATGCTGTAGGTGTGACTGCTCATGGCGTGGCTCGGCGAGGGTTGCAGCCGCAAAGCTAAGGGCTGCTTTACGTTTACGTCAAGCAGCAGTGGCGATGCCAGAGCTTGAGCGGTCGCCAACCTTTGCTTCGAAACAACATTAATTTAATAACTTAACTTATTAATAATCAATAAGTTGAGTTAAATATTTCATGCATTTTCGAGGTTTTGTTCCTGCGCCACAACCCGCTGTGAAAGTTCGATGATCTGTTCACGCATCCAGCGGTTGGCCGGGTCCTGGTCGGTGCTTTCATGCCAGTACAGATGGGTCTCGACCGACGGAACGTCGCTGACTGGCAGGTAGACATAGTGCAAGTCATTACGACGGGCGAAGCGTTCGGGCACGGTCATGACCATGTCGGTTTGCTGCAGCACCTGGGTTGCCATCATGTAGTGTTGCGAGCGCAAAGCGATCCTGCGCTGGATGCCCATCTTGCCGAGCGCCAGATCCACATGGCCCAACCCGCTGCGGCGGCTTGAGATATGGATATGTGACTGGCTCAGGTAATCGTCTAGGGTCAGCGCGGCCTTGTTCGCCAATGGATGCCCCTTGCGCATGCCACACACATAGCGGTCCTCCATCAGCTTCACGTGGCGCACCTGCGGGTCAGTGTTGAGCGGTGCGTCCACAGCGAAGTCGAGGCGTCCTGCGGCCAGTTCCTTGGTAGTTTCCCGGCGCTTGGACAGAAAGCTTTCGATGGTCACTGCAGGTGCCAGACGCCGCAGTCGCTGGAACAGCGCCGGCAGAATCACTGCCTCGGTCAGGTCGGTCATGCTGATGCGGTAATTCTTGTTGGCCTGCAGCGGGTTGAAGATGCGACTTTCCTGCACCGATACCCTGAGCAACGAAAGCGCGTTGCGCACCGGGCCGATGATGTTTTGCGCCATCGGTGTCGGCACCATGCCCTGTGCCGTGCGCACGAACAGCGGGTCGTTGAAGGTCTCGCGCAGCCGCGCCAGTGCGTTGGAGACCGCAGGCTGGGTAATGCCGACAATCTGTCCGGCGCGGGTCAGGTTGGCTTCGGTGTAGATGGCGTCGAAGACAATGAATAGGTTGAGATCGACCTTGTTCAGGTTCATTGATGGGGCGCCTCGTGCCGTTATTGTGATTGATTGTTTAGAGGGGTGGTAATGCCGCAAGGGTGACGGATCATATATCGGTTATGAATGTTTATACACGCTGGGAATAGATTAGATAAATGTGCAGCGTTTCTCTAGCATCGCGTTCATGACTTCGACAACCTGATCGACACGGTGGCGACCCCATGGATTTTGCGTACTCCCCGAAGGTGCAGGCCCTGCGTGAACGCGTCACAGCGTTCATGGATGCCTACGTTTATCCGGCCGAGCCGGTTTTCGAGCGGCAAGTGGCCGAAGGGGATCGCTGGCAGCCCACGGCAATCGTGGAAGAGCTCAAGGCCCGGGCCAAGTCCGAAGGATTGTGGAATCTGTTTCTGCCCGACTCCGGACTGGGCGCCGGCCTGAGCAATCTGGAATATGCGCCGCTGGCGGAAATCATGGGTCGCTCATTGCTCGGTCCGGAGCCCTTCAATTGCTCGGCGCCTGACACTGGCAACATGGAGGTACTGGTCCGCTATGCCAGCGAGGAACAGAAAGCCCGCTGGCTCGAACCGCTGCTGCGTGGTGAGATTCGCTCTGCCTTTGCCATGACCGAGCCCGACGTAGCCTCGTCGGACGCCACCAATATGGCCGCGCGCGCCGAGCGTGACGGTGACCAGTGGGTCATCAACGGTCGCAAGTGGTGGACCTCCGGTGCCTGCGACCCGCGCTGCAAAATCCTTATATTCATGGGCCTGAGCAGTCCTGAGGGGCCGCGCCATCAGCAGCATTCGATGATTCTGGTACCGGTCGATACGCCCGGCGTGAAGATCGTGCGGCCACTGCCGGTGTTCGGCTATGACGATGCGCCCCATGGTCACGCCGAGGTGCTGTTCGAAAACGTCAGGGTCCCGTTCGAAAACGTGCTGCTCGGTGAGGGGCGGGGGTTTGAAATCGCACAGGGAAGGCTCGGGCCGGGACGCATTCACCACTGCATGCGCTCGATCGGCATGGCGGAGCGGGCGCTGGAGCTGATGTGCAGACGTTCCATTGACCGCGTCGCGTTCGGCAAGCCGTTGGCCAGGCTGGGCGGCAATATCGACCTGATCGCCGACTCCCGCATGGAAATCGACATGGCACGCCTGCTGACCCTGAAGGCGGCCTACATGATGGATACCGTGGGCAACAAGGTCGCCAGAAGCGAAATCGCGCAGATCAAGGTGGTCGCGCCCAATGTGGCGCTGAAGGTCATTGATCGGGCGATCCAGATGCACGGCGCCGCCGGAATTTCCAGTGATTTCCCGCTGGCTTACATGTACGCCATGCAGCGTACGTTGCGTCTGGCTGACGGCCCGGATGAAGTGCATCGCGCTGCCGTCGGCAAGTATGAGTTGGGCAAATATATGCCGGCAGGTACCACGCGCAGCAGCTCCTAGCTACCGGTCGATCACTGTACCCACACTTCAACTCGACGGTTCTTGATCCGGCCGTCGTCGATTTCATTGGTGGCCACCGGCATTTCGTCACCCAGGCCAACGATGTCGCGGAACGTCACGCCACTTTTCAGCAGTTCCCGGCGCACGGCCATGGCACGCAGCCTGGAGAGCAGGGCAGCACGCTCCGGGTCGCTCTTGGCGTCGCCGAAGCCGACCAGCGTTACGTGCTGATTCAGTTTGCCGCTGGTTTTCAGATAATCCGCGACCCGCTTGAGGTCCTGCTGCGCCTTGTTGTCCAGGCGCGCGCTGCCTTGGGCAAAGCGGAAGTTGACTGACAGGCGCTCGGCCTTGCGTGCCAGTGCCTGGTAATCGGCGGGCATCTGCGCGGTAGGCTGCACCTTGAGCACCTGCACCGTCTGTGCGACAAAGCCGCTTTGCGCGACGATAGCCTGGCCCTCGGCACTCTGCGCGAAGCGGACCAATGCTTGCGCCCAACGCTGAGGGGTGGACGTGGGAACATAAAAGTACAGCCGTCGCGACAACGGATAGTCTTCGGTGGCAATCAGGTTGACGGTCGGCAGCATGGGCCTGGAATCGCCGTCGGCGATGGCCACCGCCTTGGCGCGGCGTATGGAAGGCAGGCCAGTGAAGCCGATGCCATTGATGTCCTTGCTGACTTCGTCAGAGAGCTGTTCGCTGGACTCGAATCGCGCAGCGCTGCCGAGCAGGGTTTTGCCGTATTTGGTCAGTACCAGGTCCTTGAACGTCTCGTAGGTGCCGGACTTTTCATCGCGCACATAGAGATGGATGGTGCCTGGGTTGCCACCGACCTCACTCCAGTTTCTGACTTCGCCACTGAAAATGCGTGCCAGTTGAAGGGTATCCAGCTGTCTCAGCGGATTGCCCGGATGCACGATCACCGCAACGCCGTCGATGGCAATGGTTTGCTCGCTGGCCGCGCTTTTCAGGTCCCCCAGACTGGTCAGGTCTTTGGCCTCTTGATCCTTGATCGGTCGAGAGGAGGCCGCGATATCTGCGTTACCTGCTTTCAGCGCGGTAAAACCGGTGCCTGAACCATGCGCAGCGATTTCGACACTGACAGGTTGTCCGGTGGCCGTAGTCCCAACGACGCGCTGTTCATTAAGAGTGTTGCCGGGAAGGATCTGTACCGACTGCAGACCTTGCTGGCGCATCAATCCTTCGACCAGCGCAGGCCCCAGTTGCGCATTGATGGTGTTGGAGCCTTGAATGCGCAAGGCCGGTATATCGCCGGCGGGCAACGGCAGCGCGGCTTGCGCGAAAGCGGGCAGGGTGGCGCTCGACAGAATGAACGCCGTAAGCAAAGCGCGCAGCATCGGCGTCACCATGAATCACGGGAGGGTGCCGGGAGAATAAGTCAGAGAGATTGCCGGAATATGACAATTTCAGGGAATGTGCGTGTTTCAGCGCGACCCAATCCTTATTAAAGAAGGATCGCGCAAGAGGGGCCAGTAGGGGGCAATCAGCTCAGTTCCAGCCAGATCGGCGCGTGGTCGGACGGCTTTTCCATTGCGCGCAAATCGTAATCCACACCCGCTTCCTTGATGCGTGGCTGCAAACCGGTAGAGGTCATGATCAGATCGATGCGCAGGCCGCGTTTGGGCTCGTCTTCAAAGCCACGGCTGCGGTAGTCGAACCAGCTGAAGCGGTCAACGACCTCCGGGTACAGGTGACGAAAGCTGTCCACCAGGCCCCAGTTTTTCAAGCGCTCCATCCACTCCCGCTCTTCAGGCAGAAAGCTGCACTTGCCGGTTTTCAGCCAGCGTTTGGCGTTGTCGGCGCCGATGCCGATATCGCAGTCCTGCGGAGAAATATTCACGTCGCCCATGACGATCAGCGGTTGGTCGTTGCGAAATTGCCCCTTGAGCAGCGTTTGCAGGTTTTCGTAAAAGCGCTGTTTGGCGGGGAATTTGGTCGGGTGATCACGGCTCTCGCCCTGTGGAAAGTAGCCATTCATGATGGTCACCGGCTGGCCATTGCTGTCGGCGTAAGTGCCCCAGATGAAACGCTTCTGGGATTCTTCGTCGTCCCCCTCGAAGCCCTTGTGCAGGGCCAGCGGCGCATTGCGCGACAGCAGCGCGACACCGTAATGGCCTTTCTGGCCGTGGAAGTGAACGTGGTAGCCCAGCGCTTCGACTTCCGCCTGGGGGAATTGCTCGTCCGAAACCTTGGTTTCCTGAAGACCGATCACGTCAGGCTGATGTTTGTCGATCAGCGCCGCCAACTGATGCGGTCGAGCGCGCAGACCATTGATGTTGAACGAGACGATTTTCATAAAACAGCGGTCCTGAGCAAAAACAAACAGCGATGCTAGCCGACCTGTGGTTTCAGGACCAGTGCCGCGTCGGAAGCACAGGCCATGGCGTGTCTGGATAAATCGTTGGAACTGTTATCAATGGCCATCACTCGAAAGCCTGCTTGCCAAAACCGCTGCGCCAGACGCAGTTCCGTTAACACGAGGCCCTTTATGTCCCTACCTGCTGCCATCACGGGTGAAATTCGCCAACTCGACAGTGGTTATTCCCGTGAAACCCGCTCCTTGCTGTTCAGGGCCTACCGCCACGATCCGACATTTGCCTATCTGTTCAACGCCGAGCGTGAGGGCTATGAGCAACGCGTGTTGGCGACCATTCGCCAATTGGTCAAACAACACTTTCTGCAAAACCAGCCCGCGCTGGGCCTGTTCCTGCAGGACCGCCTGGTCGGCGTAGCGCTGATCGCGCCGCCGCAGCGTCGTCTGGGTGTCACCGAAAGCTGGGCCTGGCGCCTGCGCATGGTGATGGACACAGGTCTGGGTTGCACCCAGCGTTATCTGGCGTATTACAACGCAGTTCTTGCCTGCGTACCGTCGGAAACCGTGCATGTGCTGCCGTTGATCGGCCTTGATCCGGAGTTTCAGGGGCAGAAGCTCGGTCAGGACCTTAGCGAGCAACTGCTGGCGGCGTTGCACGACTGGTGCGCAGTGGATGAACACTCCCAGGGCATCGTGGTAGACACCGGCAATCCGCGTTATCTGGAGTTCTATAAGCGACAGGGCTACGAAGAGATCGGTGAAATTGCTGTAGGGCCTGTCCGAGAGCATGTATTTTTTCATCCCAACCCTCAGGTATCACTGCCGGTCCCTGACGTAATGGCCTGAATATCCGACAATTCGTGGGCTTCCAGTGCAGCCTGTCGATCGTGGTAGCATCTACGCCCATGAAGCTCTTCAGACTATTCAGCAGCGTGTTCCTGATGACCATGAGTGCGGCCGCGCTTGCCCAGGCCCGCCTCGATGTCAGGATCAAGCCTGCCAATCCGCAACTCAAGGCCAACGTCGAAGGGTATGTTGGTGATCTGGGCGAGCGTGATGCCCAGGCATTGCGCAACTTCAGCCTTGGCGCCGAGCAGCAGGCGGAAAAAGCTGCTCAGGCGCTGGGTTATTACCAGGCGCAGATCGACAGTGAAATCAAGGATGGAGAGCAGCCCAGCCTGGTGATCAATATCCAGCCGGGCGAACCCATTCATCTGCGCAACGTGGTGATCCGGGTCGAAGGGCCGGCGGCGGCAATGAAGGCCTTTCGTGTGCCCAGCAGCGACGCCCTGAAAACCGGCGCGGTGTTGAATCACGGCAATTATGAAGACGCCAAGCGCCTGATCCAGAATCAGGCCTCGCGCTACGGATTTTTCAGTGGACACTTCACCAGCCAGCGTCTGGCCATCGATCCGCGGGCCGGTGTGGCCGATATCGAACTGGTTTATGAAAGCGGACCGCGCTACACGCTCGGCAAGGTCATGTTCAGTGGCGACGCGCCATTTGATGACGATCTGCTCAAACGCATGGTGCCGTTCAAGGAAAACACGCCTTACGACTCCCAACTGATTGCCGAACTGACCCAGGCTATGCAGGGCAGCGGCTATTTCGAGGGCGTACGGGTCGATGCGGCGCCCACCGCAGCGCAAAACCAGGTCATTCCGGTGACCGTCCAGCTCGAAACCCGCAAACCTCGCACCATGGGGTTGGGGCTGGGCTATTCGACCGATGTCGGCCCGCGAGGCAAAGCCAACTGGACCCGGCACTGGGCCAACCCGCAGGGCCATAGCTATGGCTTCGAATCCGAGATCTCCGCGCCACGGCAAAATGTCGGTCTGTGGTACGACGTGCCCCTCGACCCGCCGCTGACCGACAAATTGCGCTACGCCGGCGGGTATCAGTATGAAGAGATCGCCGGAACCGACAGCCTCAGCAAGTTGCTGACTGCCGGCCCCGAATGGCACAGCAAGCTGCCCAGCGGTTGGGAGCGGGTCATATCCCTGAAGTGGCAGCGTGAAGAATACCGCCTGGGCGACGACGCCGGCCTCAGCACGTTGCTGATGCCCGGTATCAGTTACTCGTACCTGCGCAGTGACAACCGTATCGACCCGCACCAGGGTTACCGCCTGCAATTCGACACGCAGGTGGCCAAGGAGGGCATGTTGTCTGACGCCAACCTGGTGCATGCCAATGTGCTGCTCAAAGGGCTGACGACCGTCGCGCAAAATCACCGCTTTCTCGGTCGTGTGCAGTTTGGCGGCAACCTCACCGACGGTTACACCTCGATACCACCATCGCTGCGCTTTTTTGCCGGCGGTGATCAAAGCGTGCGCGGCTATGACTATCAGAAGCTGTCACCGACCAATTCCGACGGCGACCGCATCGGTGGGCGATACATGTTTGCCGGCAGCGTCGAATACCAATATTCCATTGCTGATAAATGGCGCCTGGCGACCTTCATCGATCAGGGCAACTCGTTCAACAGCCTGGACAAGCCAGACCTGAAAACCGGGGTTGGTTTCGGCGTGCGCTGGGTATCTCCAGTGGGCCCTCTGCGTCTCGATCTGGCCCACGCGCTGGACGATGAAGGCGGAATCCGTCTGCACTTTTCGATGGGGCCGGAGCTTTGAACAAGGCGAACATCACCCGCGGCGCGAAGATCGTCGGGCTGGGACTTGTTGCATTACTGCTGCTCGTGGTCATCAGTGTCGCGCTGCTGCTGGGCACCCACATGGGCAGTCAGTGGGCCTTGGCTCGCGTGCCCGGTGTACAGCTGGAAAACTTTCAGGGACGACTGGGCGGCCAGTGGAGCGCCGAGCGTTTGGTATGGCAGCAGGGCGCAGATCGCGTCGAGGTTCAATCCATCGATTTCGCCTGGACGCCTGCCTGCCTGTTGAAGATGACGCTATGCATCGACCGTCTGCATGCGCAGCAGGTGCTGATGCATTTCCCGCCGAGCGATACGCCCGCCAGCGACGGCCCCATCCAGTTACCGACGCTCAGGTTACCGCTGGCGCTGCAACTGGGTGATATACAGCTGGGCGGTGTGCAGCTGGATGGCGTCGAACAGTTGCGCGATCTTAAGCTGGCAGCGCACTGGACCGCAGAAGGCTTGAAGATCGACAGTGCGCACCTGCAACGTGATGCGCTGGTGCTGGACCTCAATGGCCTGCTGAAACCCGAGGGCGACTGGCCACTCAGCGTGCAAGGTCAACTGCAGCTTCCGCCACAGGATGGCCAGCCCTGGACGCTGGCGCTGGATATTCAGGGCGACCTGCTGAAGACGCTGCAGCTTAAGGCGGACAGCAGCGGTTATCTGCCGGGTTTGCTGACCGGCGAGTTGCAGCCCCTGGCCGAGCACCTTCCGGCACGCATCAAGCTGACTGCCGAGCACTTCAAACCCAGCGCTGCATTGCCTGATACGGTGCAGCTGGACCAGTTGCTGCTGACGGCCGAGGGCAATCTTGACTCGGGCTATCTGATAGATGGCAGCGCCAGCCTGCCCGCAGAAAAAGGCCCGGTTGCGTTGTCATTGAAAGGAAATGTGGATGCCAACGGCGCAACCATCGCCGCACTAGATCTGGCCGCCGATGATCAGCAGCGTCTGGCCATCAACGGCAAGATGAACTGGCAGAGCGGTTTTTCTGCGGATGCAAGCATCGACTGGCTGGATTTCCCCTGGCAACGCCTGTATCCACTGGCGGCAGAGCCTCAGGTGGCATTGCATGCCTTCAAGGGTGATATTTCCTATACCGATGGCAATTACCTCGGCAATTTCAACGCCAGCCTCAAAGGGCCTGCCGGTGCATTCAACCTGGTCAGCCCGTTCAGCGGCAACCTGCAAGAGATCCATCTGCCGCAACTGGAACTGGTCGCCGGGCAGGGCAAGGCCAGTGGTTTCCTGAACCTGCAATTCGCTGACGGCATCGGCTGGGATACAGCCCTGGACCTGAGTGCGCTGGACCCTTCATTCTGGGTTGCCGAACTGCCCGGCACTCTGGCAGGCCCGTTGCGCAGCAAAGGTCAGATGCGCAATGAGCAGCTTGACCTCAGCGCCGACCTCGATTTGAAAGGGCGTCTGCGTGGTCAGCCGGCGCTGCTGCAAGCCAAGGCTGACGGCCGTGATCAGCAATGGAATGTCAGCAGCTTGAGCATCCGCCTCGGGGATAACCGTATTCAAGGTACGGGTAGTCTGCAGGAGCGTCTCAAAGGGCAACTGGACCTTGATCTGCCGCGTCTGGCCCAGCTTTGGCCACGCTTGCAGGGGCAAGTCAAAGGCCGGCTGGATCTGGCCGGAACGCTGCAGGCGCCTCAGGGGCAATTGGCCTTGCAGGGCAGCCAGCTCGCCTTGCAAGACAATCGTCTGCAAACCCTAACCCTCAACGCCAGACTGGATCAGGCGCAGCGCGCGGACATCAGCCTCAAAGGTGCCGGTATTCAGGCTGGCGATACCCAGTTGGGCACCTTGCTGGTGGACGGTCAGGGTACGCTCAAAAACCAGCAACTGAAACTGGACCTGCAAGGACCATTGCTCAAGCTGGCCATCGGCCTTGACGGTGGTCTGGACAAAGGTGATTGGCGAGGCCGACTGGCCAGCGGTACGGTGCAAAGCGGCGGGCAGAACTGGCGTTTGCAGCAGCCGGCGAAGATCGAGCGTCTGGCCGATGGCCGCCTCAACTTCGGTGCGCATTGTTGGTTGTCCGGGGCCGCCAGCCTGTGTGGCGGTGATCAGCGCCTGATGCCGGAACCCCATCTGCGTTATCAGCTCAAGAATTTCCCGCTGGACAGCCTGGCGCAATGGATGCCCAAGGATTTTGCCTGGAAGGGCGCGCTGAATGCAGATGTGCAGCTCGACATCCCGGCAGCCGGCCCCAGCGGCAAGGTCACGATCGACGCCGGAGGTGGGACGCTGCGGGTCCGCAACAACAATCAGTGGCTGGACTTCCCTTATCAGACGCTGAAACTGGCCACCACGCTGGCGCCCAAGCGCATCGACACGCGTCTGGACTTCGACGGCGGCAAGCTGGGAAGGCTGCTGCTCAACGCGCAGATCGACCCGCTGGCCAAGGACAAAGCCCTGGCAGGTGACTTCAACCTCTCGGGGCTGGATATCTCGGTGGCACGTCCTTTCGCGCCGATGGTGCAGAAACTCAATGGACGTCTGAATGGCAATGGCCGGTTGTCAGGCTCGTTGCTGGCGCCACTGGTCAACGGCAACGTGACGCTGGAAGGCGGTGAAGTGGCGGGCGCAGAGCTGCCCATGGAGCTGCACGACCTCAAGGTCCAGGCGTTGATTGCCGGAGAAAGCGTACAGCTCAACGGCGGTTGGAAAAGTGGCAGCACCGGGCAGGGCAGCCTGGGTGGTCAGGTGGCCTGGGGGCAGAGCCTGAACGTCGATGTGAGCCTCAAGGGCTCGCGCCTGCCGATCAATGTCGAACCCTATGCGGCGGTAGAGGCTGCGCCTGACCTGAAAATCTCCATGCAGGGAGAGCGACTGGCCATCTCCGGCAAGGTGCTGGTGCCCAAGGGCGCGATTACGATACGCGAGTTGCCGCCTTCTACTGTGAAGCTCTCCGGCGACACGGTGATCGTTGGACAGCAGACCGAGCAGGGCGCTCCGCCGCTGGCTGTGGCGATGGACATCGATGTGGACGTCGGCCAGGAAAAGCTCAGCTTCAGCGGGTTCGGGCTCACCGCCAATCTGGTCGGGCATGTGCACATCGGTGACAACCTGGACACCCGTGGCGAACTGAACCTGAACGATGGTCGTTATCGTGCCTACGGGCAGCGGCTGACCATTCGCAAGGCGCGCTTGCTGTTTGCCGGCCCGGTCGACCAGCCTTATCTGGACATCGAGGCGATTCGGCAGACCGACGACGTGATTGCCGGTATCCGTCTGACCGGCAGTGCCGAGCAGCCTACCACCGAGGTGTTCTCCGAACCTGCGATGAGCCAGGAGCAGGCGCTCTCCTATCTGGTCATGGGCAGACCGCTCAGTACTTCCGGCGAAGACAACAACATGGTTGCTCAGGCCGCGCTGGCGCTGGGTGTAGCAGGCAGCTCGTCGACCACCGGCAAGCTCGCGGATAATCTGGGTATCAAGGACTTCGAGCTGGACACCTCGGGAACCGGCGACAAGACCAACGTGGTTGCCAGCGGCAAGATCACCGACAAGCTCAGCCTGCGCTATGGCGTAGGCGTGTTTGAACCGGCCAATACCATCGCCTTGCGCTATCTGCTCAGCAAGCGTGTGTACCTTGAGGCCGCGAGCGGTGTTGCCAGCTCACTGGATATTTTTTATAAAAGGGACTTCTAGGCGAGGGCCGGCGGCGGTAATGGCATGGTCTGGCGTCCAGCCGCCTGGTCTTTCCCGGACGTCCCTCTTGCACCTGCAAGTCCCTTCACACCTCATCTACCTTCAGGTTGCCGGCCATCATGGATCGATTCAACGCCATGCGCGTATTCACCCGTATCGTCGAACTGGGCGGTTTCGCCAGAGCGGCCGAGAGTCTGCACATGCCGCGTGCCTCGGTGACGGTACTGATCAAGCAGTTGGAAGCGCACCTGGGCGTACAGCTTTTGCAACGGACGACACGTCAGGTCAGCGCCACCCCGGACGGCAAGGCCTATTACCAGCGCTGCGTCAGCCTGCTGGCCGATCTGGACGATGCCGAGGCATCGTTCTCGGCGACCGGGGCCGAGCCCAAGGGGCTGTTGCGTGTCGATCTGCCGGTCAGTCTGGGCCGTATGATCATCATCCCGGCGTTACCTGAATTCAGCCGGCGCTATCCGCAGATCCGTCTGGAGATCGGCATGAGTGACAGGCCGGTCGATCTGATCCGCGAAGGCGTGGACTGCGTGTTGCGTGCCGGCGCGGCACTGGATGAAACACTGGTGGCCAGGCCACTGGGCAGTCTGACCCAGATTACCTGCGCCAGTCGTGAGTATCTGGAGCAGCACGGCACGCCACTGAACCTGCAGGAGCTCGTGCAACATCAAGTAATCGAATATTTTTCGACCAGCACTGGCAAGCGTTATGGGCTGGAGTTCATGGCCGATGGCATGGGCGTTGAACATGCATCGGCCTGCTCGATCGCTGTCAACAGTGCCGATGGCTATGTCGCGGCGTGCGAAGCCGGGTTCGGCCTGGTTCAAGTGCCGCGCTACCATGTCGCCGCGCAATTGCGCAGCGGTGTACTGGTGGAAGTATTGCGATTGCATCGTCCGCCGCCGCTGCCACTGACGGCGCTTTACCCCCCGCATCGACAGTTATCACGACGGGTCAGGGTATTCGTTGATTGGCTGGTGGAATTGTGTGCCCACACAGATATTAGGGACAGACTGGTTTCCTGAAAAAAATTCAGAATTATCCCATATAGGCCGCGGCACACTTTCGTGTTTAACTTCCGGCTCTTTCATCCATTTTGAAAAGGAACGTGTTTCATGGCTCAAGTGACCCTCAAAGGCAGCCCCGTTCAGGTCAGTGGCAACCTGCCTGAAGTCGGTAGCAAGGCACACGATTTCACGCTGGTTGGCGCAGGTCTTGCGGATAAAACCCTGGCTTCCTTCGCCGGCAAGCGCAAGGTATTGAACATCTTCCCTAGCGTCGATACGCCGACCTGTGCCACTTCGGTACGTAAATTCAACACCCAGGCCAATGACCTGAGCAACGCCGTGGTTCTGTGCATCTCGGCTGACCTGCCGTTCGCCCAGGCCCGGTTCTGCGGCTCCGAAGGGCTGGAGAATGTCCAGAACCTGTCCTCGTTCCGCAGTGCTGATTTTGCTCAGAATTATGGTGTTGCCGTTGCAGACGGCCCGCTCGCGGGTCTGACTGCGCGCGCCGTGGTAGTGCTGGACGAAAACGACAAAGTGCTGCACAGCGAACTGGTTGCCGAGATCGGTAGCGAGCCCAACTATGACGCTGCATTGGCTGTGCTGAAGTAACTTTCCGCAACCTGTCGACGGCCTGAATCCGCTCAGGCCGTTTTTTTGTTTGTGCTTCATACGTTTATCCAAAGTAAGCGCTTGGTAAAGGCGCTTTGCTTGTAACGTAACTGTGCTTATTGTTCAGCCTTCTGAACAAACCCCCACCTGTAATGGTTGATTTATTCATGCAATCGTCTGGCTCCCGTAAATCCCGTCGCTGGTTGATCAGTTTGTTGGTCCTGTTGGTTATTGTCGCCTTGTGCTGGTGGTTCTGGCCTGCGTCCACTTCCGGCAAGGGGGCCGATAGCAACAAGAAGCCTGCAACGAGCGGGATGGCACGTCCTGGCTTTGGCGGATCGGCTGTCGCGGTTCCGGTGCGTGTGGCCCCGGCTACCGAAGGTGATTTCCCGATCTACTACAAAGCGCTTGGCACCGTGACGGCGATGAACACCATCAATGTGCGCAGCCGCGTGGCAGGGGAGCTGGTGAAGATTTATTTCCAGGAAGGGCAGATGGTCAAGGCGGGTGATCTGCTGGCTGAAATCGATCCGCGCAGCTATCAGGTGGCGTTGCAGCAGGCCGAAGGTACGCTGGCCACCAACCAGGCGCTGCTCAAGAACGCTCAGCTCGACGTGCAGCGTTACCGAGGCTTGTTTGCCGAGGACAGCATCGCCAAGCAGACCCTCGACACTGCCGAGTCGCTGGTCAATCAATACAAGGGCACGATCAAGACCAATCAGGCTGCCGTGGCTGACGCAAAACTCAGCCTGGACTTCAGTCGTATCCGTGCCCCGATTGCCGGGCGTGTCGGCCTCAAACAGCTCGACGTGGGCAATCTGGTTGCCGCAAATGACACGACAGCACTGGTGGTGATTACCCAGACTCAGCCTATTTCCGTGGCGTTCACGCTGCCTGAAAAAGACCTGTCGAAAGTCATTTCCCGCTACCGCACCGGCGACAAGCTACCCGTTGAAGCCTGGGACCGTGGCGATACGAAGATGCAGGCTACAGGCGTACTGGCCAGTCTCGACAACCAGATCGACGTGGCCACCGGCACACTGAAGTTCAAGGCGCGTTTCGATAACAGCGACGAGGTCCTGTTTCCCAATCAGTTTGTCAACGTGCGGCTGCGCGCCGACACGCTGAAAAAAGTCACGCTCGTGCCGACCGCGGCCGTGCAGTTCGGCACCGACGGGACCTTTGTCTATGTGCTGGACGGTGACAAGAAGGTCAAGCTCAAGCTGCTCAAGACCGGCCCGAGCGACGAGACATCCACGGTGATCACCGAAGGCCTGGCGGCCGGCGAGCGGGTGGTGCTTGAAGGCACCGACCGTCTGCGCGACGGTGCCGAAGTCGAAGTCGTCAACGACAGCAAGGAAGTGCCGGCTGGCCCGGCTCAGAAGCTGCAAGGCAAGCCTGACAGCAAAACCGACAAGTCGGCGGCGCTCGGCAAGGTGGAAAAACCAAACGTATGAACATGTCGCGCCTGTTCATCCTGCGTCCGGTTGCCACCACACTGAGTATGTTGGCAATCGTCCTGGCGGGTCTGATCGCCTATACCTTGCTACCGGTTTCGGCGTTGCCCCAGGTCGACTATCCGACCATTCGGGTGATGACCCTGTACCCAGGTGCCAGCCCGCAGGTGATGACCAGCTCCGTGACTGCGCCTCTGGAACGTCAATTCGGACAGATGCCCGGCCTGACCCAGATGGCCTCGACCAGTTCGGGCGGTGCGTCAGTCATTACGTTGCGCTTCAGCCTTGAAATCAATATGGATGTGGCCGAGCAGCAGGTGCAGGCGGCGATCAACGCGGCCACCAACCTGCTGCCAACCGACCTGCCAGCGCCTCCGGTCTACAACAAGGTCAACCCGGCCGACACACCGGTTCTGACCTTGGCGATCACCTCGAAAACCATGTTGTTGCCCAAGCTCAATGATCTGGTCGATACGCGCATGGCGCAGAAGATCTCGCAGATCAGCGGCGTGGGCATGGTCAGCATTGCCGGCGGGCAGCGGCAGGCGGTCCGGATCAAGGTCAACCCGGAGGCGCTGGCCGCCAACAGCCTAAACCTGTCCGACGTGCGTACCCTGATCAGCGCCTCCAACGTCAACCAGCCGAAGGGCAACTTCGACGGGCCGACCCGGGTGTCGATGCTGGATGCCAACGATCAGCTGAAGTCTCCGGAGGAGTACGCCAACCTGATTCTGGCCTACAAGGATGGCGCACCTTTGCGCCTGAAGGATGTCGCCGAAATCGTCGATGGTGCCGAAAACGAGCGGCTCGCGGCCTGGGCCAATCGGAGTCAGGCAGTACTACTGAACATTCAGCGTCAGCCGGGTGCCAACGTCATCGAGGTGGTCGACCGGATCAAGGCGTTGTTGCCGTCGATCACCGAAAACCTTCCGGCCGGCCTCGACGTCGTGGTCCTGACGGACCGCACGCAGACGATCCGCGCGTCGGTGACCGATGTTCAGCACGAATTGCTGATCGCGATCGTCCTGGTGGTGCTGGTCACGTTCCTGTTCCTGCGTCGTTTCAGCGCGACGATCATTCCCTCGATTGCCGTTCCGCTATCGCTGGTAGGCACGTTCGGCGTGATGTACCTGGCCGGTTTTTCGGTCAACAACCTGACGCTGATGGCCATGACCATCGCGACCGGTTTCGTTGTCGATGACGCCATCGTCATGCTGGAAAACATCTCCCGGCATATCGAAGAGGGCGAGACGCCCTTGCAGGCCGCCCTCAAGGGCGCGAAGCAGATCGGTTTCACCCTCATTTCCCTGACACTGTCACTGATTGCGGTATTGATCCCGCTGTTGTTCATGGCCGACGTGGTAGGGCGGCTGTTCCGCGAGTTCGCGATAACCCTTGCGGTCGCGATATTGATATCGCTGGTGGTCTCGCTGACCCTGACGCCGATGATGTGCGCGCGCTTGCTAAAGCGCGAGCCCAAGGAAGAAGAGCAGAGCCGCTTTTACCGGGCCAGCGGTGCCTGGATCGACTGGCTGATCGACATCTACGCGGGCAGGCTGCGCTGGGTGCTCAAGCATCAGCCACTGACCCTGCTGGTTGCCTTGGCCACCCTGGCACTGACGGTGCTGCTGTACATCGTCGTACCCAAAGGCTTCTTCCCGGTGCAGGACACCGGAGTGATCCAGGGCATTTCGGAAGCGCCACAGTCGGTCTCGTTCGCAGCGATGAGCCAGCGTCAGCAGGCACTTGCCGACATCATTCTCAAGGACCCGGCGGTGGTCAGTCTGTCGTCCTACATCGGTGTCGACGGTGACAACGCCACGCTGAACAGCGGGCGTCTGCTGATCAACCTCAAGCCTCACGGAGCGCGCGACCTGACTGCGTCCGAGGTGATCCAGCGCCTGCAGCCCGAAGTCGACAAACTGTCGGATATCCGTCTGTTCATGCAGCCAGTGCAGGACCTGACCATTGAAGACCGGGTCAGTCGTACCCAGTATCAATTCAGCATGTCGTCGCCTGACGCCGAACTGCTGACGTTGTGGAGCGAAAAGCTGGTAGACGCGCTCGGCAAGCGGCCCGAACTGAGGGATGTGGCCAGCGACCTGCAGGACAAAGGTTTGCAGGTGTACCTGAACATCGATCGTGATGCGGCCAGCCGGGTCGGGGTCACGGTTGCGAACATCACCGATGCGCTGTACGACGCCTTCGGTCAGCGCCAGATATCCACCATCTATACGCAGGCCAGCCAGTACCGCGTGGTGCTGCAGGCTGCGTCGGGCAGCGAGCTCGGTCCGGCGGCGCTGGAGCAGATCCACGTCAAGACCACCGATGGTGCACAGGTGAAGCTGTCCAGCCTGGCGCGTGTCGAGCAGCGCCAGGCTCAGTTGGCCATCGCGCACCTTGGGCAGTTTCCGGCGGTGATGATGTCGTTCAACCTGGCGCCCGACATCGCCCTGGGCAAGGCGGTGAAGGTGATCGAGGAGGTCGAGCAGGAGATCGGCATGCCGATTGGCGTGCAGACCCAGTTTCAGGGCGCAGCCGAAGCGTTTCAGGCGTCATTGTCCAGCACGCTGCTGCTGATTCTGGCGGCGGTGGTCACCATGTATATCGTGCTGGGCGTGCTCTATGAGAGCTACATTCACCCGATCACCATCCTCTCGACCCTGCCGTCGGCAGCGGTGGGGGCCTTGCTGGCTCTGCTGATCAGCGGCAACGATCTGGGGATGATTGCGATCATCGGCATCATTCTATTGATCGGTATCGTCAAGAAGAACGCGATCATGATGATCGACTTCGCGCTCGACGCTGAGCGCAACCGCGGTGTTGCGCCCGAGCAGGCGATCTACGACGCGGCGCTGTTGCGCTTCCGGCCGATTCTCATGACCACCCTGGCAGCGTTGTTCGGCGCCATCCCGCTGATGCTCGCCAGTGGTTCCGGCGCCGAATTGCGGCAACCACTTGGGCTGGTGATGGTCGGCGGGCTGTTGCTCAGCCAAGTCCTGACACTGTTCACCACGCCGGTCATCTACCTGTATTTCGACCGCCTTGGCCGTCGCTGGAGTCGCAAGCCTGCCGATCCGGACCGACTGGAACGGGCTGACGCATGAATCTCTCAGCGCCATTCATCAGCCGCCCCGTCGCGACCGTTCTGCTGAGCCTGGCGATCATGCTGCTCGGCGCGGTGAGCTTTCGCTTGTTGCCGGTGGCACCGTTGCCGAACATGGATTTCCCGGTGATCGTGGTCTCGGCCAGTCTCGCCGGTGCCAGCCCTGAGGTGATGGCGTCCACGGTGGCAACGCCGCTGGAGCGGTCGCTGGGCAGCATTGCCGGCATCAACACCATGACCAGCAATTCAAGCCAGGGTACGACACGGATCATTCTGCAGTTCGACCTTGATCGCGACATCAACGGCGCTGCCCGGGAAGTGCAGGCGGCGATCAATGCCTCACGCAACCTGCTGCCCAGCGGGATGCGCAGCATGCCGACCTACAAGAAGGTCAACCCGTCCCAGGCGCCGATCATGGTCTTGTCGATGACCTCGACAGTGCTGGAAAAGGGCCAGCTTTACGACCTGGCGTCCACCATCCTGTCGCAGAGCCTGTCACAGGTTTCCGGGGTCGGCGAAGTGCAGATCGGCGGCAGCTCGCTGCCTGCTGTGCGTATCGAACTGGAGCCGCAGATGCTCTCCCAGTACGGTGTATCGCTCGACGACGTGCGCACGGCGATCACCAGCACCAACGTAAGGCGGCCGAAGGGCTTTGTGGAGGACGACCAGCATAACTGGCAGGTGCAGGCCAACGACCAGTTGGAAACCGCCGAGGATTATGCGCCGCTGATCATTCGCTACAAGGACGGAGCGACCTTGCGCCTGAAGGACGTGGCGAAAGTCAGCGACGCCGTGGAAGACCGTTACAACAGCGGGTTCTACAACAATGACCGTGCCGTGCTGCTGGTCGTCAACCGCCAGGCGGGGGCCAACATCATTGAAACCGTGGCGCAGATCAAGGCGCAGTTGCCCGCGCTGCGAGCGGTGCTGCCGGCCAGTGTCAGCCTCAATATCGCGATGGACCGCTCGCCGGTGATCAAGGCGACGCTGCATGAAGCCGAAATGACCCTGCTGATTGCCGTCGTGCTGGTGGTGATGGTGGTGTTCCTCTTTCTCGGCAGTTTTCGCGCCTCGCTGATCCCCACCCTGGCGGTTCCGGTTTCGCTGGTCGGCACCTTTGCGATCATGCACCTGTTCGGTTTCTCGCTGAACAACCTGTCACTGATGGCGTTGATCCTCGCCACCGGTCTGGTGGTGGACGACGCCATCGTCGTGCTGGAAAACATATCCCGGCATATTCACAACGGCCTCGACCCCATGAAAGCGGCTTTTCTGGGTGCCAAGGAGGTGGGGTTCACCTTGCTGTCGATGAACGTCTCGCTGGTCGCGGTGTTCATTTCCATCCTGTTCATGGGCGGTCTGGTCGAAAGTCTGTTTCGCGAGTTTTCCATCACCTTGTCGGTGGCGATCATCGTCTCGCTGATCGTGTCCCTGACCCTGACGCCGATGTTGTGCGCGCGCTGGTTGAAGCCGCGCGAAGCCCATGGGGAAAACGCCTTTCAGCGCTGGAGCGAGCGGGTCAACGATCGAATGGTGGCAGGCTACGACCGCTCGCTGGGCTGGGTGATGCAGCATCGACGGCTGACGCTGCTCAGTCTGCTGGTCACGGTGGTGGTCAATATCGCGCTGTATGTGGTGGTGCCCAAGACCTTTCTGCCGCAACAGGACACCGGGCAACTGATGGGTTTCGTACGCGGTGACGACGGCCTTTCGTTTTCGGTCATGCAGCCGAAAATGGAGACTTTCCGCCTGTCGATTCTTGCTGACCCTGCGGTGGAAAGCGTTGCCGGTTTTATCGGTGGCAGCGGTGGCACCAATAACGCCTTCATGATCGTGCGCCTCAAGCCGATTTCCGAGCGCAAGCTGTCTGCCGAGAAAGTGGTCGAGCGTCTGCGCAAGAACATGCCGCATGTGCCGGGCGGCAGGCTGTTCCTGGCCCCGGATCAGGACCTGCAACTGGGCGGCGGTCGCGAGCAAACCAGTTCACAGTATCAGTACATCGTGCAGAGCGCTGACCTGGGCAGCCTGCGTCTGTGGTACCCGAAAATCGTCGCAGCGCTCAAGTCGGTACCCGAGCTGACCGCCATCGACGCACGGGAAGGGCGCGGAGCACAGCAGGTGACCCTGGTGGTCAACCGTGACACGGCCAAGCGGCTGGGTATCGATATGAACATGGTCACGGCGGTGCTAAACAACGCTTACAGCCAGCGCCAGGTATCGACCATCTATGACAGCCTCAACCAGTACAAGGTGGTGATGGAGGTCAATCCAAAATACGCCCAGGACCCGGTGACGCTGGAGCAGGTCCAGGTCATTACCGCAGACGGGCAGCGTGTACCGCTGTCGAGCATCGCCCATTACGAGCGCAGTCTGGCCAACGACCGGGTATCGCATGACGGTCAGTTCGCGGCCGAAAACATTTCCTTCGATCTGGCCGAAGGCGCCAGCCTCGACAAGGCCACCGTGGCGATAGAGCGGGCGATTGCCGCCATCGGTCTGCCGTCCGACATCATTTCCAAGATGGCCGGGACCGCCAACGCCTTCGCTTCCACGCAGAAGAGTCAGCCGTGGATGATCCTCGGTGCGTTGCTGGCGGTGTACCTGGTGCTGGGAATCCTCTATGAAAGCTACATTCATCCGCTGACGATCCTCTCGACGCTTCCGTCCGCAGGGGTTGGCGCATTGCTTACGATCTATGTACTGGGCAGCGAATTCAGTCTGATCTCCCTGTTGGGGCTGTTCCTGCTGATTGGCGTGGTCAAGAAAAACGCGATCATGATGATCGACCTTGCCCTGCATCTGGAGCGCGAACAGGGAATGACGCCGCAAGAGTCAATCCGTAGCGCCTGCCTGCAGCGCCTGCGGCCCATTCTGATGACTACGATGGCCGCCATCCTGGGCGCCGTGCCATTGCTGCTGAGCACCGCCGAAGGCGCGGAAATGCGCAAGCCGCTGGGCTTGACCATCATCGGCGGCCTGATCTTCAGCCAGGTCCTGACCCTCTATACCACCCCTGTGGTTTACCTTTATCTCGACCGTCTGCGCCATCGTTACAACAAATGGCGTGGCGTGCGTACCGATGCTGCTCTGGAAACTCCGCTATGACCGAACGCCTGGCATTCACCTCCCGCCCGACAGGGCTGATTCGTCCATTCGCGCTGGGGCTTTGCGTCGTGCTGCTCAGCGCCTGCGCTGTGGGTCCGGATTACCAGAAGCCGTCGATGGCTGCACCCGCGCAGTTCAAGGCTGCGCAGGGCTGGCGTGCGGCCACGCCGAGTGACGGGATGGCCAAAGGTGCGTGGTGGGAGGTCTACAAGGACCCGCAACTGAACGCGCTGGTCGAGCGCCTCAACACGTCCAACCAGACCGTCGCCCAGTACGATGCGCAGTATCGACAGGCACAGACACTGGTGCGCAGCTCCAGGGCTGCCTTCCTGCCGACCCTCGACCTTACGACTGGCAAGACGCGCTCGGGGCAGGGCACAGGCACGTCGAATAGCGGCACGAGTGCCTCCGGGATTCGCAACAGCTACAACGCGCAACTGGGCGTCAGTTGGGAGGCCGATGTCTTGGGCAAGCTGCGTCGCGGGCTGGAGGCGGACACCGCCAATGCTCAGGCAAGTCTTGCCGACCTGGCGGCGATGCGCCTGAGTCTGCAATCGGAGCTGGTACAGAATTACCTGCAATTGCGCGTGATCGATGAACAAAAACGCCTGCTGGAGTCCACGGTGGATGCCTATCAGCGCTCCCTGACCCTGACGCAGAACCAGTACCGCGCCGGTATTTCCGGAAGTGACGCTGTCGCGCAGGCGCAGACGCAGTTGAAAAGCACCCAGGCCGACCTGATCGATCTGGCCTGGCAGCGTGCGCAGTATGAGAATGCCATCGCCGTACTGATGGGGATGGCACCGGCAGACTTCAATCTGCCCGCCAGCACCTCGATTCCGCAGTTGCCGCAGATCCCGCCAGGCCTGCCTTCGCAGCTGCTCGAACGCCGACCTGACATTGCCGCAGCCGAGCGCTCGGTGATGGGCGCCAATGCCAACATCGGCGTGGCCAAGGCCGCTTACTATCCGGATTTCACGTTGAGCATGAGCGGCGGTTACAGCAGCAGTACCTTTGCCAACTGGATCAGCCTGCCTAACCGCTTCTGGTCGGTGGGCCCGCAACTGGCGCTGACCCTGTTCGACGGTGGCAGGCGCTCGGCCGAAGTCGATCGTACCGAAGCCGTGTATGACCAGACTGTCGCCCAGTACCGGCAGACCGTGCTGAACGGTTTTCAGGAGGTCGAGAACTATCTGGTTCAGCTCAAGGTATACGAGCAGGAAGCTGCGGTACGCCAGGAAGCGCTGGTCTCGGCTCGTGATTCGCTGCGCCTGACCAACAATCAATACAAGGCCGGGCTGATTGGTTATTTGGACGTCGTCAATGTTCAGGCCACCGCATTGAGCAACGAGCGCAGTGTGCTCAGCGTGCTGCAAAGCAGGTTGATTGCCAGCGTTCAATTGATCGCCGCACTGGGCGGAGGCTGGAATGCCGAGACAGGTTTGACGCTCCAGGAATGAGTATTTCGGGTTCAAAAAGCAGTTTTCCAGTGAACTGTTCGCATTAATCGAAAAAATAATAGCTACTCGCCATCTTTTCGACCGGCTGCCGCGACATTTGGCCGCTAATGCGTACAATCACCCGCACAAGATCGGCATGGACGCGCTCATTGGTTTCCAGGTGCGTTTATGTTGATTGGCAGCTACATCCCTTCACTCGTCGTTATCTCGATTCTCGTCGCTATTCTTGCCGCGTATACGGCCCTCGATCTGGTGGGCCGCATCGTTTCGGCCAGGGGCCGTGCTGTCCACTTATGGACTGCGGGCGGCGCTATCGCGATGGGCGTTGGCACCTGGTCGACACATTTCATCGGTATGCTGGCGTTCGTATTGCCCATCGACCTGGGCTACGACGTGCCACTGGTGCTGCTTTCGCTGTTGATCGCCATCGGCTTTTCAGGGTTCGCCCTGTGGCTCGCCACCCAGCCAAGATTGCCCGCGCTGCAACTGAGCCTGGGTGCGGTGTTGCTGGGACTTGGCATCAGCGCCATGCACTACACCGGCATGGCTGCAATGCGCATGCAGCCTGGCATTCAATATACGCCGTGGCTGTTCGTGCTTTCTGTGGTCATTGCTATCGCTGCGTCTGCGGCAGCATTGCGCATAGCCTTCCATCTTCGCCAGCAGCGCCCCAGGGTCTACCTGCTACGCGCCTCGGCGGCGCTGTTGCTGGGGCTGGCTGTCATCGGCATGCATTACACCGGCATGGCCGCTGCGAATTTTGCCGATGGCAGCTTTTGCGGTGCGCTGCCGCAAGGGCTGAGCAGTAACGGGCTGGACCGAATCGTACTGGTCGCCAGCCTGTCGATTCTGGGAATTGCACTGTTCAGCTGTATTCTCGACTCCCATCTGGAAACACGTACCGCCGTGCTGGCCGATTCCCTGACGGAGGCCAATCTGGAACTGACCCACCTGGCCCTGCACGACAACCTGACCGGCTTGCCAAACCGGGCGCTGTTGACGGAACGCATCGATCGGGCCATGAAAAGGGCAGTTGAGACGGGTGGTTGCTTTGCGCTGATGTTCATGGACCTCGATGGCTTCAAGCCGGTCAATGATGCGTTCGGCCACCATATCGGCGACTTGCTGTTGCGGCAGGTCGCTTTGCGTCTTCGCAACAGTCTGCATCGACGCGATACGCTGGCCAGGGTCGGCGGCGACGAGTTTGTCCTGCTGGTGGAGCTTCAACATGCTGAAGATGCATTGGCCGTAGCAAGACGACAGGTCAGCGAAGTCGGCACGCCGTTCAACATTGGCGAACATCAGTTGCAGATATCTCTGAGCATCGGCATCTGCATGTACCCGGGCAACGGCAGCACCCAGCATGAACTTCTGATCAATGCCGACGCGGCCATGTACCACACCAAGGCTGCCGGCAAGAACGGCTACAGCTTTTTCGATGCGTCGATGAACAGCAACGCCCGCAATCAGCTGCAGATGTCGCAGGATTTGCACAGGGCGATCAAACATCGGCAGTTCTGTATCTATTACCAGCCCAAGTTCGACGCCGTGACCGGGCTGCCCGTAGGCGCAGAAGCGTTGCTGCGCTGGAACCACCCGGAACAGGGTGTTCTGGGGCCGGACCTGTTCATTTCCATGGCGGAGAAAACCGGCCTGATCATTCAGATCGGCGAGTGGGTACTGGATGAAGCCTGTCGGCAAATGCGTGAGTGGTACACCCAGGGTTACTCGCACTGGCGTATTGCAGTCAACCTTTCAGCCTTGCAGTTCTGCCATTCCGGTCTGGTCACGGCAGTGGCGGACACGCTGGCCCGGCATCAGTTGCCGGCTAACTGCCTGACTCTGGAAATCACCGAGACCACTGCCATGCACGATGCGGATGCCAGCCTGGCGGTGTTGAGAAGGCTTTCGGAAATGGGCGTGGACCTGTCGATCGATGATTTCGGCACCGGTTACTCCAGCCTGATGTACCTGAAGCGACTGCCCGCCAATGAAATCAAGATTGATCGGGGCTTCGTCCGCGACCTGGAACATGACACCGACGACGCCGCCATCGTTTCGGCCATCGTCGCGGTAGGGCAGGCGTTGAATCTGCGAATAGTCGCCGAAGGCGTTGAAACCGCTGTTCAGCAGCGCTTCCTGACTCATTTGGGGTGTCACTCGCTGCAAGGCTTCCTGCTGGGTTATCCGTTGCCGGCCCAGCAGTTTCTCGAAGAAATCCGCGCCGCCGAAGCGAAGGCTGCAGTGGATGCGTCCGATACCGGGCAAGCGGCTTTCTGAAGCGCGCAGATGGCGCTTGACGGTAAAGGCTGTCACGATCCGAACCGGCTGGTTAACCTGCGAAGGTTGACTGGGTCCTGATGTCGGCCTTTGAAAAAACGAGACACTCCATGGAAAAAGTCCTCATTATCACCGGTGGTTCGCGCGGGATCGGCGCTGCCACAGCGCGTCTGGCTGCCTCACAGGGTTATCGGATCTGCATCAACTACCTGTCGGATCATACCGCTGCCGAAAAGACCGCAGGCCAGGTGAGAGCGATGGGCGCCAAGGCGATCACCGTGCAGGCCGACGTCAGCAATGAAGACGAGATCATGCGGCTGTTTGCCAGGGTCGACTCCGAACTCGGTCGTGTCACCCATTTGGTCAATAACGCGGGCACCCTGGCGCAGGCTTCGAGAGTCGAGGACATGTCGGAATTTCGCCTGTTGAAGATGATGATGAACAACGTCGTCGGCCCGATGCTGTGCAGCAAACACGCCTTGTTGCGCATGTTGCCGGCACACGGGGGGCAAGGCGGCAGCATCGTCAACGTATCGTCACTCGCGGCACGCCTGGGCTCGGCAGGCGAGTACGTCGACTATGCAGCATCCAAAGGAGCGCTGGACACCTTCACCATCGGGCTCTCCAAAGAGGTCGCGGCGGAAAACGTTCGCGTCAACGCGGTACGTCCGGGGTTCATCTTCACCGACTTTCACGCCCTGAGCGGCGATCCGTTCCGCGTCAGCAAGCTTGAAGGGGCATTGCCCATGGGCCGTGGCGGTACCGCCGAGGAAGTGGCCGAAGCGATTCTCTGGTTGCTGTCGGACAATGCGTCTTATGCCACGGGAACGTTCATCGATGTGGCGGGAGGGCGCTGAAGGCGTCCATGGTCGGGCAGACGCCTTCAGATCCCGCTTACTGAGTCGTCACACCGTAACCGGTGGCGCATTGGCGGGCGGGTCGCCGACTGGCTTCTCATTGGGTGGCGGCGTGGATGGCGGCGGCTCCTTTTCGGGCAATGGCTTGGGCAGGGCGGGGTCATCGATGTTTGGATCGGGTACTTCTACCGGGTTGGGTAAGGTCATGGTTGCAGCCTCCTTGTCGACCCTGTTTACGACCGCCCGGCGTGGCCGATGATTCAATTGATTTACTTCCCGCCACAGTCGCCCCGTTGATCCGCTCGATGACTGCTTTATCTCTGCGCACGACCAGCAAACATCCTCAAAACCTTTGAACTTTACCCTCGTTGACCGCTCGGAACCTAGGCAGCGGAAATAGACGAGTCGCCAGCACAGTGCGATCGTACGCTGCCATACCGTCAATTTTTCCATTGCATGGAATGCACAGGAGCGTCCCTGGGGCGTGAGGAGTGATGCTCGATGAATGAACAGCCATACGGTCCGGATTCCCTGGCCACCGATGTCCCGCAAGCAACCCTTCCGCTATCACTGACCCAGGCGCTGCAATTACCCCGCATCGTGATTGAAGACACGTTGCCGGTGATTGACGGTGGCTTGTTCGCGGCCAAGGCGATCATCGGGCAACCGGTTACCGTGACCAGCAAGGTCTATGCCGATGGGCACGACAAGATGGCGGTCAATATCCGCTGGCGTGCTGCCGATGAAGAACATTGGCACAGCGCGCCAATGCGCGAGCTGGGCAATGACAGCTGGGTCGGTGAATTCACCCCGACCTCGGTCAGCCGCCATGTGTTTCGCCTGGAAGCCTGGATTGATCAGTTCGGCAGCTATCGTTATGAGCTGGAGAAGAAGTTCGGCGCCGGCGTTCCTGTCGATCTGGAGCTGGAAGAGGGCCGCATTCATCTGGTGCACGCCGCCGAGCGCAGCCAGAACGAGCAGCGTCAGCAGATCGAAAGTCTCCTGGGCCAGCTTGAACAGGGCGATAAAGACGAGAAAGTCGCGCTGCTGTTGCACAGCGAAACCGCCAGCCTGATGAAGCTGGCCGACAATCAGGCCTTCCTCAGCCGCAGCGTCGAGTTCCCACTGGACGTCGAGCGTGAGCTGGCACAGTTTGCCAGCTGGTACGAGCTGTTTCCCCGTTCGATGACCGACGATCCGGCGCGCCACGGTACGTTCAACGATGTGCATTCGCGTCTGCCGACCATTCGCGACATGGGCTTTGACGTGCTGTATTTTCCGCCGATTCATCCTATCGGCCGCGCCCACCGCAAGGGCCCGAACAACTCCCTGACCGCAGGCCCTGATGATCCGGGCAGCCCTTATGCAATCGGCAGTGAGGAGGGGGGCCATGAAGCCATTCACCCACAGCTGGGCAGTCGTGAAGATTTCCGTAACCTCGTGAAAGCTGCAGCCGACCATGGCCTGGAAATCGCGCTGGATTTCGCCATCCAGTGTTCCCAGGATCACCCGTGGCTCAAGCAGCATCCGGGCTGGTTCTCGTGGCGTCCGGACGGCACGATCCGTTATGCGGAAAACCCGCCGAAAAAGTATCAGGACATCGTCAACGTCGACTTCTACGCACCAGACGCCATCCCCGGCCTGTGGACGGAGTTGCGCGACATCGTTCTGGGCTGGGTCAACGAAGGCGTGAAAATCTTCCGCGTCGACAACCCGCACACCAAACCGCTGCCGTTCTGGCAGTGGATGATCGGCGAAGTGCGCAATCAGCACCCTGAGGTAATGTTCCTGGCCGAAGCCTTTACCAAGCCGGCAATGATGGCGCGGCTGGGCAAGGTCGGTTACAGCCAGAGTTACACCTATTTCACCTGGCGCAACACCAAGGCGGAACTGTCCGAGTATTTCACCCAGCTCAATGAAGTCCCTTGGCGCGACTGTTATCGTCCGAATTTCTTTGTCAACACGCCTGACATCAACCCGCGCTTCCTGCACGAGTCCGGGCGTCCCGGCTTTCTGATCCGGGCGGCACTGGCCACTATGGGGTCCGGGCTGTGGGGTATGTATTCGGGGTTCGAACTCTGCGAAGCGGCACCGATTCCCGGCAAGGAAGAGTATCTGGACTCGGAGAAGTACGAGATTCGGGTTCGCGATTACGCGGCACCGGGCAACATCATTGCCGAAATCGCTCAACTCAACCGCATTCGTCGGCAGAACCCTGCGCTGCAAACGCACCTGGGTCTGAAGCTGTACAACGCGTGGAACGACAACATCCTGTATTTCGGCAAGCGCTCGGCGGACGGCAGCAACTTCATTCTGGTTGCCATCAACCTCGACCCATACAACGCACAGGAAGCGGATTTCGAGTTGCCGCTGTGGGAAATGGGCCTGCCAGATGACGCCGCTACGTCGGGTGAAGACCTGATGACCGGTCACCGCTGGACCTGGTACGGCAAGTACCAGCACACGCGTCTCGATCCAGCTCAACCGTTTGGAATCTGGCGTATCCAGGCCGCGCAATAACACTCCCGAGGAGTCAATAATGGCCAAAAAGCCCGGTGACGCGACATTTATCAAAGACCCGCTCTGGTACAAGGATGCGGTGATTTATCAGGTTCACGTGAAATCGTTCTTTGATTCCAATAACGACGGAATCGGCGATTTCGCAGGCTTGATCGAAAAGCTCGACTACATTGCTGCGCTGGGCGTCAACACCATCTGGTTGTTGCCGTTCTATCCGTCGCCGCGCCGGGACGATGGCTACGACATTTCCGAATACCGCGACGTGCACAGCGACTACGGCACCATGGCCGACGCCAAGCGTTTCATCGCCCAGGCACACAAGCGCGGCCTGCGAGTGATCAGCGAGCTGGTTATCAACCACACGTCCGATCAGCATCCATGGTTCCAGAAAGCCCGCAATGCCAAGCCCGGTTCCAAGGCGCGGGATTTCTATGTGTGGTCGGACACTGATCAGAAGTATGACGGTACGCGGATCATCTTTCTCGATACCGAAACGTCCAACTGGACCTGGGACCCGGTTGCCGGCCAGTACTTCTGGCACCGTTTCTACTCCCACCAGCCGGACCTGAATTTCGACAATCCGCACGTGCTGGATGCGGTTCTGGAAGTCATGCGCTTCTGGCTGGATCTGGGCATCGACGGTTTGCGTCTGGATGCCATCCCGTACCTCATCGAGCGGGACGGTACCAACAACGAGAACCTGCCGGAAACCCATCAGGTGCTCAAGCGCATTCGTGCCGAGATCGACGCGAACTACCCGGACCGGATGCTGCTGGCCGAGGCCAATCAATGGCCGGAAGACACCCAGCTGTATTTTGGCGACAGCAAAGGCCCGGATGGCGATGAATGTCATATGGCTTTTCACTTTCCATTGATGCCACGCATGTACATGGCGCTGGCCCAGGAAGATCGTTTTCCGATCACCGATATTTTGCGGCAGACGCCGGAAATCCCGGAAAACTGCCAATGGGCGATTTTCCTGCGCAACCACGATGAGCTGACCCTGGAAATGGTCACCGATCGTGAGCGTGACTATTTGTGGAATTACTACGCGGCCGACCGCCGCGCACGGATCAACCTGGGCATCCGTCGGCGGCTGGCGCCATTGGTGGATCGCGATCGTCGCAGGGTCGAGCTGCTCAACAGCATGCTGTTGTCGATGCCCGGCACACCGACGCTGTATTACGGCGACGAGATCGGCATGGGCGATAACATCTACCTGGGCGACCGGGACGGTGTGCGCACGCCCATGCAGTGGTCCATCGACCGCAACGGCGGTTTTTCGCGCGCCGATCCGGCCAGTCTGGTGTTGCCACCGATCATGGACCCGATGTATGGCTTTCAGTCGGTCAACGTCGAAATCCAGGAACGTGACCCGCATTCGCTGCTCAACTGGAACCGGCGCATGCTCGCCGTGCGCAAACAGCAGAAGGCCTTCGGGCGTGGCACGCTGAAAATGCTCTCGCCGTCGAACCGCCGCATTCTTGCTTATACCCGCGAATACACAGCACCTGACGGACACAGTGAAGTGGTGTTGTGTGTCGCCAACGTTTCCAGCGCCGCCCAGGCTGCAGAGCTTGAGTTGTCTGCCTATGCAGGCACGGTGCCGGTGGAAATGCTCGGCGGCAGCGCATTCCCGCCTATCGGCCAGTTAAGCTACCTGCTGACGCTGCCGCCGTACGGCTTTTACTGGTTTTTACTGGCTTCGGAGAATCAAATGCCCAGTTGGCACGTTGAACCCGCGCAGAGCATGCCGGACTTCCCGACTCTGGTGCTCAAGAAGCGTCTGGAAGAGTTGCTCGAAGAGCCACTGCGCAGCACCATGGAAAACACCTCGCTGGCGGTTTACCTGCCTAAACGGCGCTGGTTCGCGGGCAAGGACAAGGCAATCGAGAAGGTCAGCATTGCCTACGCCGTGCGCTTCGGCGATGAAGCGCATCCGGTACTGCTCAGCGAGATAGAAGTCACTGCCGGCGGGCAGACCGATCGCTATCAACTGCCGTTCGGCTTGCTGGCCGAAGACGATATCAGCAGTGCATTGCCGCAGCAGCTGGCACTGGCCCGAGTACGTCGCAACCGCGATGTCGGGTTGATCACGGATGCATTCACCCTGGAAACCTTCATCCGTGCCGTGATTCAGGGCATGCAGTCGGATACGGTCATACCCTGTGCCGACGGCGAGTTGCGTTTCGAGCAAAGCTCACAGCTGGCGCCCCTCGGCCTGAACGCCGAGTCAGAAGTGCGCTACCTGTCTGCCGAGCAATCGAACAGTTCGGTAGTGGTGGGCAGCAGCCTGGTGCTCAAGCTGATTCGCAAAGTCAGCGCCGGGACACATCCCGAGCTGGAAATGGGCGCGTTCCTGACCCAGGCCGGCTTCAAGAACATTTCACCGCTGCTGGGCTCTCTGGTACGCGTCGGCAATGACGGTCAGCCCAATCTACTGATGATCGCCCAAGGGTATTTGAGCAATCAGGGCGATGCGTGGGAGTGGACCCAGAACAATCTCGAGCGTGCGGTACGCGACGAGCTGGCACATGGTGTTTCCGGCCAGGAACAGCATTACAACGCATTGCTCGAACTCGCGGACTTCTCGCGCAGTCTTGGTCAGCGCCTGGGTGAGATGCATCAGATCCTCGCGTCGCCCACTGACAATGCGGATTTTGCCGTTGAGGTCACCAGCAGCCAGGACAGTAAGGCCTCCGGGGCCAGCATCAACGCTCAGCTCGAGCGCGCCTTGCAATTGCTGGAACAGCGCATGGGCGAACTGGAGAAGGACGATCAGCAACTGGTCAAGGACTTGCTCGCGCAGCGCAAGCAGATCCGTCAGCGCGTCGAAGGCCTGGCCAAGCGCTCCGCCGGTGGCCTACGCATTCGTGTGCATGGCGATCTGCATCTGGGGCAAGTGCTGGTGGTCAAAGGTGATGCCTACCTGATCGATTTCGAGGGTGAGCCGGCCCGCGCACTTGAAGAGCGCCGTGCCAAGCACAGCCCGTTCAAGGATGTCAGCGGTGTCCTGCGCTCCTTCGACTACGCTGCGGCGATGGCTGTACGCAGTGCGCAAAGCGTCGACACGTCGCCCGAGGCGGCCGATGCGCGCAAACGTGTGGCCGATACCTACCTGGCGCAAGCGCGGGAAACCTTTATCGAGGGTTATCGCTCGGCGACCACCGGCATTGCCCATGCCTGGAAAGATGCGAAGGGGGAGGACGCTGCACTCGAGCTGTTCACCCTTGAAAAAGCTGCTTATGAAGTGATCTACGAAGCCGAGAACCGTCCAGCCTGGCTGGCCGTTCCCTTGCAAGGCTTGCGTGGACTGCTGCAATCGTCTGATGGAGAGTCAATATGAATGCGCCTGATAAAGCCGGCACGCGCCACCGCGCGATTCCCGCTGCTGTGGACCTCGACGCGCTGATCCGTGCTGAACACCGTGACCCGTTCTCTATCCTCGGCCCGCATGGCGATGGCGGCAGCGGGCAGTACGTCCGCGCCTATCTGCCCGCAGCCTTGAGTGTCCGCCTGCTGGCCAGGGATGACGGTCGCGAACTGGGCGAGATGGAAATGAGCGAAGTGCCGGGGTTTTTCGTCGGCCACCTCGAGCATCCGCAGCCTTACCTGCTGAAAATCAACTGGGCCGGTGGTGAACAGATCACCGAGGACCCCTACAGCTTTGGCCCGCTGCTGGGCGAGATGGACCTCTACCTGTTTGCCGAGGGTAATCATCGCGACCTGAGCAGCTGTCTGGGCGCGCAGGTCACCAGCGTCGATGGCGTGGACGGTGTACGTTTTGCGGTCTGGGCGCCCAATGCGCGTCGTGTTTCGGTGGTTGGCAGCTTCAACAGTTGGGATGGCCGTCGCCATCCGATGCGCATGCGCCACCCGACCGGGGTATGGGAGATTTTCGTCCCGCGTCTGCAGCCCGGTGAGGTCTACAAGTACGAGATTCTCGGTGCTCACGGGATTCTGCCGCTGAAAAGCGACCCGATGGCCCTGGCCACCACACTACCGCCCGATACCGCGTCGAAGATCTCTGCGCCGTTGCAGTTCGAGTGGAGTGACCAGGAGTGGCTGCAATCAAGGGCAGACCGTCACGAAGTCACTGCACCGTTATCAATCTACGAGTTGCACGCCGGCTCCTGGCAAATGGAGCAGGTCGACGACAATCAATGGCGGCAGTACAACTGGCGTGAACTGGCTGATCGACTGATTCCTTACGTCAAGGAACTTGGCTTCACGCACATCGAGCTGATGCCGATCATGGAGCACCCGTTCGGTGGTTCATGGGGCTATCAACTGCTGGCCCAGTTCGCGCCCACTGCCCGTTACGGTTCGCCGGAAGATTTCGCCTTCTTCGTCGACGCCTGTCACCGCGCTGAAATCGGCGTCATTCTTGACTGGGTTCCGGCGCATTTCCCGACCGATACTCATGGTCTGGCGCAGTTCGACGGTACTTGCCTGTACGAGTACGCCGACCCTAAGGAAGGCTTCCATCAGGACTGGAACACCCTGATCTACAACCTGGGACGCACCGAGGTTCATGGCTTCATGCTGGCCTCGGCACTGCACTGGCTCAAGCATTACCACATCGACGGTCTGCGCGTGGATGCGGTGGCGTCGATGCTGTACCGCGACTATTCGCGTAATGCAGGCGAATGGGTGACGAATCGCTTCGGCGGCCGCGAAAACCTCGAGGCCATCGACTTCCTGCGTCATTTGAACGACGTGGTTGCACTGGAAGCCCCTGGGACCATGGTGATTGCCGAAGAGTCGACCGCCTGGCCGGGTGTCAGCGAGCCGACCCAGCAGGGTGGGCTTGGCTTCAATTACAAGTGGAACATGGGCTGGATGCATGACTCGCTGCATTACATGGAAGAGGACCCGATCAACCGTGGGCATCACCATGGCATGCTGACCTTCAGCCTGGTGTATGCGTGGTCCGAGCGTTTTGTACTGCCTATTTCCCACGACGAAGTGGTACACGGCAAACATTCGCTGATCGACAAGATGCCGGGTGACCGTTGGCAGAAATTCGCCAACCTGCGCGCTTATCTGTCCTTCATGTGGACGCACCCCGGCAAGAAGCTGCTGTTCATGGGCTGCGAATTCGGCCAATGGCGCGAGTGGAATCACGACAGGGAGCTGGACTGGTACTTGATGCAATATGCCGAGCACGTGGGCGTGAAGAACCTGGTCGGCGATCTGAACCGCCTCTATCGAGAGGAAAAAGCGCTTCACGAGCGCGATGCAGACCCTGCCGGCTTCCAGTGGCTGGTCGGCGATGACAGTGCCAACAGCGTGTTTGCGTACCTGCGCTGGAGTTACGACGGCGAGCCGCTGCTGGTGGTCGCCAACATGACTCCAGTGCCGCGCATGGACTACCGCCTTGGCGCACCGATGCGAGGTGCCTGGACGGAGTTGCTGAACAGTGACGCGGAAACCTATGCAGGCTCCAACTTTGGCAATGGTGGCGAGGTCATGACTGAAGCCGAGCCGGCGCATGGGATGGAGGATTCGCTGGTGCTGAATCTGCCACCACTCGCGGTGCTCATCCTCAAACCGAAGAAAGACTGACCAAGTCGCGTCCCCGCGCTGACGGTCGCGTTACCACACCAGCCTGAACCCCAGGCTGGTGTTCACTCCCTCCGCTCCATGCTCGCCCAGATCGCCCAGATCGCCCAGGTAATCAGCGCTCCAGTGCAGGCTGGCGTTGCTGCTCAATGTCGCTACCATCCCTGCGCCAATACTGCCCGTCGTTGACCGATGCGCGGTTCTTATCTGCTCTGCGTGATCGAAGGTCAGCGTGTCATGGCCGTCTTTGGTGTGCCAGAGGTTGGCGCGCAGATAAGGCTCTATCGGTACGCTGCTCACTTGATAGTGTCCCTTGAAACGCACGCCGATGCGCCCTGTGGTGTAAGCCTGACTGTCGAGCCCGAGATGGGCAATGCCGTCATCCTGATCCTGCAGGTCTACGCGTTGGTAGATGATCTGTAACTGGGGCTCTGCAACCCAGCGCTGTGACAGCGGCAGCGGATAACCTGTCTCGACAGACAGGCTCATGACGTGGCCTTCAGTGTCGACACCGATGCCCATGACAGAGCGGCTGCGGCCATCCAGGCGTGTGCCCATCGCCACTGCGTCGACGTATCCGCCATTCGGTGTGGTCAGCGTCCAGTAGGCGCCCAGGCTCTCGCCCTGCAGTTTCAGATGCCCTGTCCGGTAGTCGCTGAAACCTTCTGCAAAGCCCTTCACCTTGCCGTCCAGACGGTTATGCGCGACGAACAGGCCGACGCGCTGAGTCTGCCCGCTGTCCTGTTGCCAAACATACAGGTCATGGCCTATCTGATAACCCTTGAATGAAGCGTCCAGGCCAGGGCTCACGTCTCCCGACCAGCGTTGCCTGAAGTCACTGCCGAACATGCGTGCCCAACCTGCCGACGTCGTGCCGTTTTGCGTCAGCAAGGCTTGATCACCCTGACGCTCATGAAAGGTACCCAGTGAGCTCAGGGCAAGGATCGCAGCGGTGGGCGCCACCACGGAGTAGTTGGCGACCTCGGGTCGGTACAACGCGATGGGCGCGGCTCCGCGAACGGGTTCAGGCAGTGGCGGGGTACCGATGGCGGGCACTGGCAGTGTGACTGCTGGCGTGACAGGGGGAGGGCTGTTCGGCTCAGGCTCAGGGTTTGAGGGAGGGGCAGGTACAGGTACAGGTACAGGTTGTGGTGTGGGTGCAGGTTCGGGCTCAGGCTGAGGTGTAGGTGTAGGTGTAGGTGTAGGTGTAGGTGTAGGTGTAGGTGTAGGTGTAGGTGTAGGTGTAGGTGTAGGTGTAGGTGTAGGCTCGGGAACAGGAACAGGTGTTGGCAGTGGAGTCGGCTGCGCAGGTTCTGGGGTGGGCTCGGCAGGAGCAGGAGCAGGAGCAGGAGCTGGCGTTGGCGGGGCAATCACCGCGGAGCGCAGGAACCAGCTGTTCTCAGAGCCGGCAGTCGCGCCGCCCTTGAACAGGTAATACTGATAAGCACCTGCAGACAGCGGGTTTTGCAACGAAAAGGCACTGCTTTCGCTGGTTGCTCCGTTGATGGCTTGTACCACTTCGATGCCATTGCCGCGGGTCAGGGCGCCCAGCCCACCCGAGTTGCTGACGATCATGCGTGTAGAACCGCTGATTCGACCCTGTGCCACGACCAGTCGGTCGCTGTCGGATGCATCATCGCCCAGTGCCGATAGCAACAGCAGTCGCCCGTTCTGGCCGGTGTAATTGCCGGTCACCGTCAATATGCCAGTGAGCGAACGGCCTGCATCGCTGACGTCCAGCGTTCCGGCATTCTCCAGTGAGACAAGGGAACCGGCGCTGAACGGCGCAATGCTGCCCGAGGTCGAGGTCAGCGTACTGGCGGAATCGATGTTCAGAACGCCGGTGTCACTCACGCTGTCGCCGAGTACCAGCGTGCCGGCCAGATTCAGCTGCGAGCCGTTGCTCACGTTGACCGTTTCCCAGTTGGCATAGCGACCCGGCTGTGATGATACGGTGTTATCGAAGGTCAACAGGTCGTTGCCCGGGCCGCCGTCGAGCAGCGGGTTGGCGCTCAGGTAGTATTCGCTCAGGTTGTAAAGGCGCGCCGTATCATTGCCATCGGCCATCAACACGTTGCTGCGTGCGTAACCGCCGTTCAGCCAGTTGAAATTGTCATTGCCAACGCTGGTGCGAACTTCGCCACGAATCTCGCCGCCACTGAGGGTGACCAGGTCGTCACCGCCACTGACGCTGACATTGCCGCCAACAATGCCGCCCGACAAGGTAATCGTGTCCCGGCCAAAGCCGGTGACCAGATTATTGATGATGGTGCCACCGGACATCTCGAATACATTGTTGTCCAGCTTCATGTCCACGCGACCGATGCTGCCACCGGTCATCACTGCAACGTCGCCATCCTCGAACGCGCGGGTGAGGGTGCCGCCGGTCATGAGGAAGGTATCCCGCCCATCACCCTGGGCCAGAGCGCCCAGCGTGCCGCCGCTCATGACAAAGTCGTCGGGATCATCGCCTTGGTTCAGATCGCCGCTGACCTCACCCGCAGAGAGGGTGAAGCGGTCAATCCCCGCCCCTTGGATTACGTTGCCCAGAATGCGCCCCGACTGCATGTCCACGCTGTCCATTCCCGGACCGAACAGGACATTGCCGGACACGGTGCCCGTTCCGCCCAGCGGGAAGATCAGCACGTGGTCGCCGCTGAGCGCGCTAAACGGCCCGCTGCCACCGCCGTCACAGACCTGAGTACCCGAAGATGGCAAGGAGGAAAGGCTGCAGGCGCCTTCGGCCCAGGAAGGGATAATTGCCAGTATCACCACCGGCAGCACGTTGCAGGTCTGATAAAAATGGACACAACGGATTTTCATGACAGCACTCCCGTCCAGGCTGGCAGCAGGGAGGCAATCGAGAGGAATCGAGGCGCCAGACTGCTACGCAAAGCGGCGTCTCACCCAAGTGCGCGACGAACACTTTGCAAGCCTGTTTCGAGGCTCGCACTATCAAGTCAAGAAGTCGTTGCTGAATGCGTCAAGAAGTTGACCGACCAACGGCTGGATTTAAGCTTTATCTACTAACTATTGGAACTAAAAGCGAAAATCTTATGCCGCAAAGGTACTGTTGCGGCCGATCATTGCGCTTGAGCGGCGCGCCGCGACAACCAGATTGTCAGGGCCAGCGCGCACACCGATAGCAGGGCTGCATAGAAAAATATCCAGTCATAGCCCTGGCCCAAGGCAATTGCGCCCATTGCCGGCCCTGCGATTGCCAGTGCCAGGTCGAAGAACACTGCGTAGGCGCTCAGGCCGGCGCCGCGGCTAGGGGTGGGCACGCTCTTGATCGCTTCTACGCCGAGCGCCGGGTAGACCAGCGACAGCCCCACGCCGGTCAGTCCGGCCCCTGCAAGGGCGACGCCGCTGCTCGGAGAAAGCCAGAGCATCAACAGCCCGCAGATTTCTACCGCCATGCACAGGATGGCCGCGTTATAGCCGCCCAGCCGATTGATCGCGCCGATGAACAGCAGGCGGGCGAGGATAAAGCACACACCGAACATGCTCAGGCAATAGGCCGCGCCTTCCCAGCCACGATCCAGGTAGAACAGGGTGATGAAGGTGGTCAGCGTGCCATAGCCGATCGACGATAGGGTCAGCCCCAGACCGTAGGGTGCGATCCGGCCAAACACCGACCAGTAGGGCAGGCGCTCACCGACAATGATGGGCACCGACGGCTTGTCGCGAATCAGCCTCAGTGCCAGCCCGGCCATTACCATCATGGCAATACCCAGGCTGTTGAAGCCAATGCCATCGATGACCACTACGCCCAGCGGTGCACCAATGGCGATCGCTCCATAGGACGCGATGCCATTCCACGAGATTGAGCGTGCAGTATGCTCCGGGCCGATTTTGCCGATGCACCAACTGATGGTGCCAACCCCGATAAGCCCCTGAGCGACGCCAAGGAACAGCCGCGCGACGATGAGAATCGACAGGCTCAGCGTGGCAAAGTCGTGCAGCAGTGTGGCCAGCAAGGTCATGCTGCCACTGATGACGATGCCCCAGAGCCCGAATACGATAGAGCGCTTGCTGCCCAGGGTATCTGTGGCACGGCCGGCGAAAGGTCGGCTGAGTAGGGTGGCGAGGTACTGCGAGGCGATGGCCAGACCGGCAATCAGCGGGCTGAAACCCAACTGGTCATGAACATAGCCGGGTAATACCGCGATAGGCAGGCCGATGCACAGGAAGGCGATGAACGTGTAGAAAACGATGGAGACGATCTGCAGGGTGATCGTCATGGATCCGGGGTGTGCGGCAGGCATTGGGCTCTTCGCTGGCGGGCGGTGGGAGTGCCTCATCATGGCGTGCGTCGTGGATAAATGAAAGCAGGCTAACGGTATTATGCGGCTGCTTATCAGACAGTTGCCGTTGTGAGGATATGGTCATAGGATGACTGATCACATCACAATAATAAAAGGTTCGTCATGAAAAATATTCTGTTGCTGGCCGCTGCAGTCGGTTGTTCATTAGGCCTGAGTGCCCAGGCGACCACCTTCGCTTACATTTCCAGCCCCACCGATGGGCTGATTTCTCAATACCGTCTGGATGAAAAGAGCGGGGCGCTCAGCCTGGTCGAGCAAACCAGAGCGGGTGATCAGGTCAATCCAATGGCCACCACGCCTGATGGCAAAGCGTTATTTGCGGCGTTGCGCGCCAAGCCGTATCAAGTGCTGAGTTTCAGCATCGAGCCTGGCACCGGACACCTCAAACCGCTGAGCCAGGCGCCGCTGGCCGAGAGTCTGGCGTACCTGTCTACCGATCGTAGCGGACGCTTTCTGTTTGGTGCGTCATATGGCGCCGACTTGCTCAGCGTCCAGCCCATCGATGCGCAGCACCGCCCGAGCGACAGCATTCAGACTTACAAGACCGGCATGCACGCACATTCGGTGCGCACCGATCCGAGCAACCGGTTTGTGTACGCCGGTAACCTGGGAGTCGATCGTGTGCTGCAATACCGCCTGGAGCCCAAGGATGGCAAGCTTGTGCCAATAGGCGAGGGCTATGTCGCCGTTCCCGACAATACCGGCCCGCGCCACCTGGCCTTTTCGTCCGACGGCAAGTTTCTGTATGTCGTCGGTGAAATGAGTGGCACCGTCACGGCCTTCGCGATCAATCAGAAAACCGGTGCGTTGAAGCAGACCAGTCAGGCAGACGGTATTCCCAAACGCTTGAATCTGGCGCCGGGACAGGCTCGCGATGCGCGCAACAACGATCTCAAGGATGACCCTACGCCACGCATCTGGGCTGCGGATATTCGTATCGCGCCGAACGGCAAATGGCTGTTCATCAGTGAGCGCACCAGCAGCAGCGTGTCGGTGTTCAAGGTTGAGCCCACCAATGGCAAGGTGGCGTTCGTTGAAAATTACCCCGTTCAGGAAAAGCAGCCGCGCAACATCGCTGTTTCACCCAATGGGCGCTGGTTGCTGGTGAGTGGCGAGAAAAGCGACAAGGTGGGCAGTTACGCCATAGGCGAGAAGGGTGCCTTGCAACGGGTCAGCGAAGCGCCCTCGGGCAAGGGTGCGCTGTGGATTGAAATGCTCAGCCAGCCAAGCGAATAGGCGCGTTGAAACTAAAAAGCCCTGTCATATGACAGGGCTTTTTACTATTGCGGGCTGACAGGCTTAGAACGTAACGCCCTGGCTACGCAGGTAGTCGTCATAGGTGCCGCTGAAATCGACCACGCCACTTGGGCTGAGTTCGATGATGCGGGTTGCCAGCGAGGACACGAACTCGCGGTCGTGACTGACGAAAATCAGGGTGCCTGGATAGTTTTCCAGCGCCAGGTTCAGCGACTCGATGGATTCCATGTCCAGGTGGTTGGTCGGTTCGTCCATCACCAGCACGTTGGGCTTTTGCAGGATCAGCTTGCCGAACAGCATGCGGCCCTGTTCACCACCGGAAATCACCTTCACCGACTTGAGGATCTCGTCGTTGGAGAACAGCATGCGGCCCAGGGTGCCACGTACCAGTTGCTCGCCGCCTTGAGTCCACTGACCCATCCAGTCGAACAGAGTGGAGTCATCCTCGAAATCGTGAGCATGGTCCTGAGCGTAATAGCCGATTTCCGCTGCGTCGGTCCACTTGACCGTGCCTGCGTCTGGTTGCAACTCGTTGACCAGGGTGCGCAGCAGAGTGGTCTTGCCGATGCCGTTCGGGCCGATGATGGCCACACGCTCGCCAGCTTCGACCTGGAAGCTGAAGTCCTTGAACAGGGTCTTGCCGTCGAAGCCTTTGGCCATGCGATCGACGATGACCGCCTGACGGTGCAGCTTCTTGGTCTGCTCGAAACGAATGAAAGGGCTGACACGGCTGGAGGGCTTGACCTCGGCCAGCTGGATCTTGTCGATCGCCTTGGCTCGGGACGTGGCCTGCTTGGCTTTCGAGGCGTTGGCCGAGAAGCGGCTGACGAACGATTGCAGTTCGGAAATCTGCGCTTTCTTCTTGGCGTTGTCGGACAGCAACTGCTCGCGGGACTGGGTCGCCACGGTCATGTACTCGTCATAGTTGCCCGGGAACAGACGCAACTCGCCGTAATCCAGGTCGGCCATGTGTGTGCACACGCTGTTCAGGAAGTGACGGTCGTGGGAGATGATGATCATCAGGCTGTTACGCTGGGTCAGGATGTTTTCCAGCCAGCGAATGGTGTTGATGTCCAGGTGGTTGGTCGGTTCGTCGAGCAGCAGCACTTCCGGATCGGAGAACAGTGCCTGCGCCAGCAGAACGCGAAGCTTCCAGCCCGGCGAGACTTCGCTCATCGGACCGTTGTGCTGTTCGATGCCGATACCCAGACCCAACAGCAGTTCACCGGCGCGGGATTCGGCGGTGTAGCCGTCCATTTCGGCAAACTCGGTTTCCAGCTCGGCAACGGCCATGCCGTCGTCTTCACTCATTTCTGGCAGCGAATAGATGCGGTCGCGCTCGGCCTTGACCTTCCACAGCTCTTCGTGGCCCATGATCACGGTGTCGAGCACCGTGAACTCTTCATAGGCGAACTGATCCTGGCGCAGTTTACCCAGACGCACGTTCGGCTCCAGCATCACTTGCCCACCCGAAGGCTCGAGGTCGCCACCGAGGATTTTCATGAACGTGGACTTGCCGCAGCCGTTCGCGCCAATCAGGCCGTAACGGTTACCAGCGCCAAACTTGACCGAGACATTCTCGAACAAGGGTTTGGGGCCGAACTGCATCGTGATGTTAGCTGTGGAGATCAATTACTTTACCTATCAATAACGTGGGCAATAACCGGGGGAGCGCTGGCGTCAGCGGGTGTGGTGCTCAGGACCCCACCGACGCTGTTCAGTCCGCTCCGTCCGAGCATGAGCTGACCCAACGGGCATACGTCTACAGCAACGGCAGCCTGCCACGACTGCGTTGCCGGGATATGAATGTGGGGGTTCACGCCAGACATTGGCGCGCATTGTCGCATAGGTCGGGCGGCAGTGACATGGTGGGCGGCAGGGGATTGCCGAGTTTAACGGGTCGGGGCAGGGTTGGCGTCTGCTTCAGCGCCCTTCGCCGCGTGCAACTGCGGACGCCCAAGACAAGCAGGCTGCGTTGCTGTCAGCACTCTGTGACATCTGAATACTATCGTTGAAGTGCGCAACTGACTTTATGGCGAACTTCATCAAGGCTCAACTTGGGAATGACTTCGTGCGGCACACGCGAGCTGTCGGAGACATTGAATACCTGGAAGTCGCTCCCGACGACCTGTTTCGACATCAGCTCAAGTGATGGAAGAATTCTGGACTCGTAATGCTGGTCCAGACCGCAGGGTGAGCAATTGTCGCTGGAGGATTCATAGAATCGGCCCACGGACTGATTCATATCGAAACCGACCAGAAAGACGTTGTCGAAACCAAGGTGATAAGACAGTTGCAGCGCCAGATACATGACAGTTCGGGCGTCGAAAAAACCAAATTCCAGATCCTTGCTGAAACCGATATCCCGGCTTCTGCTACTCCATAACGAGAGTTTTCTGACCAGTGCATCCTCCCGCGAGCACAGTGCCGCCACCCTCGACACTCTGGGCGATTTCTTCAGGGCATAAGCGCGTCCGGAAGGTCTGGGAATATCGCCGCGAAACTGATCTTCCCAGAGGCCGACATTTTCGCTGGAGCGCATGGCGGCGGCGAACAGCTCAGGCTGCTGCTTGGGAAAATCCCTGTCGGAGCAGACGTAGAACAACGGCTTTATGTTCGTGCCTGCGAACATCGAGAAGGCGCCGTTCATGGTAATCATGGGGATGTGCGAGAACTCTTCGATCGGGAAGTCCTTTGCTGATTTCCCAGAGCCAATCAGGAAAACCGGCCCTTTTTTAGTGCCCTTGCATTGGCTGAAATCAAGCACACGCGTCGGTGCAGGCGTGTGCTCGTGAACAGCATTGCGTACGTAGCGCGTCGAATTAATTGATTGACTAGTCATGACAACCTTGTAAGCACTAGTGGCAAATTAGTTAGGGCGTTGTGCGCGCAACATTATCGGCTGGTGGCCATTAATTCAATATCAAAGTGTTTCAAAAGAGTATCACACTGGAAACAACTGGCTACATAGCAAGGGCGCTGATTACCGAAATGCGCTATTCACTGGAGGGTTTTCGGATGTAAGGTTGGATGGCTGATATTGATTTAATATTTATTGGCCACTACTTGATGGCAATTCAATGTGCGAGCGGAAAGACGAGCTCCAAATAGCTGTCAGGATGATAGATTTGCGCGTGGCCAAGTTGGACGAAGGCGGTCATATGAGGTTTTTCTGCAAGGCCCGGTGATGACCAGGCCCGCCATTTCTGGTGCGTGTTGACGGTTAGTCGGATTTCCTTTCCTGCTTCTTCCTCCTGAACCAGCTTCCCAGCGCGTGGAAAGGGTGAATGAACATCGCAATCGCTCCAAGCAGAAAGACGATGGAGACAAGGATCAGACCCAGCCCTTCGTGTGCAAACATAGTGATTGACTCCTGTTGTCACTTTGTCGGTCCGTTGAAGAGTAGCGGCTGAAACGTTTCATCTCATGAAGAAATGTTAAGGAACTTTCTTGGAGCGGCTTTCAGGCAGGGCCTTGTTCCGGTCGGACCCATGCACGGTTTGGCGCAGACGCCCGGTTTTGCTGCGCCAAACCAGTGGGTTTTAGTGCTGGCTTTGCCAAGGTATGGCATTGCGACAAGTATCTTCAGTGCCGTCGCGGAACTAGATGAGGCGATGACGAGACTATAAGCACGCTCGCGTTCAGCAGGCGTGGCCTGTGAATGTGCATTCTTATGATCCCGGAGGTTACTGACATGAAGTCCCTTTTCCGTCCAGCTTTGCTGCTGGCTGTCGCTTTACCCCTGTTCCTGGCTGGCTGCGGAGACAAGGAGCCCGAGCAGCGCACTGCGTTCACTCAGTTCCTGCAAACCCGAATTGTCGACAAGCCGGGCGTACATGTGCCCAAGCTGACGGATGAGGAGAAGAAAACCTTTGGTGACTACACCTCGCACTATGCGGTCATCTCCGACTTCGGCGCAGGCATGGACTCTGCTGTACAGCCGCTCGCCGGCTTGATGCAGAAAGGCTCTTTTCATTCGGTCAGCGATGTCATTCAACGACGCGCTGACCTGGCTGCCGTGCAGACAGGCCTCGATGAAGTGGGCGAAAAGCTGACCATCGAGCAGGGCAAGGCAGACGCCGCCCGCGCGAAACTCAAACAGCCGGAAGACCTGAAGGTGGTTTACGACAAGGCCTACGACCGAACTGTCAGCGTACCCGCCAACACCTTCCGCGAAGTGCTGCCGCAGATAAAGGGCACCTTTTCCAGTGGCCTGAAGGTTGCCGATTATGTGGACGCGCACAAATCGCAGATCGATATCTCGGGTTCGACGATCACCGTCAAGGATCCTGTGGTCCAGACCGAGCTCAACAAACTGCTGCAAGAGCTGAACGAGCAGGGCAAGAACGCTCAACAAGCCCAGTCCAAGCTGCAATCGCTGATGACCGGCCGCTGATATCGAGCTGCTGCGTCTGAAGTGACGGCCCGGCCCTGCTGCCGGGCCGGTCCTTGTGTCAGGTATGATTCGGCCATCTGTCTGCCTGATGCCGGGAATCAACCGCCTGATGACTAACCCCTCTTCAATGACCATTACCCTGCGTGATGCTTCCTCTGCGGATGCGTTGTGCCTTGCGGCGCTCGGTATGCAGGTTTTTCTCGACACCTACGCAACGCAGGGCATTCGACAGTCCATCGCCCGCGAGGCGCTGGAAGCTTTCTCGCCTGCGAACTTCGCACAACAGCTCATCGAGCCGACAACGTTCATCGTCGTTGCCGAGTTGCAAGGGCATTTGATCGGCTTTGCTCAAGTCGCGTTGCGCACCGACCACGCAATGCTCGGTGTGTCGAACGCCGCCGAGTTGCAACGTCTCTATGTGCAGGAGCGTTTCACCGGGCGTGGAGCGGGGCGGCTGTTACTTGATGCTGCCGAGCAGCGTGCAACAATCCGTCACGCCTCGCTATTATGGGCGACGGTCTGGGTTGGCAATCCTCGCGCTTTGGCGTTCTACCCTCGCCAAGGCTATGCATGGAAAGGTACGCCGCACTATGTGTTTCAGGGCGAAACACATGAGAATCACCTGTTTGCCAAACCGCTGATGACTACTGACTGACACGACGTTGCTGTGCAACAAGGACGCTGAATGCTGCGCATACTGGGCAAGACCTCCTCGATCAATGTACGAAAAGTACTCTGGACGTGTGAGGAGCTGAAGATACCCTTCACTCAGGAAGATTGGGGGTCAGGCTTCAAACCTGCCAACACCGAGGCGTTTGTCGCGCTCAACCCGAATGCCATGGTGCCGGTTATCGTTGATGATGACTTCGTGCTTTGGGAGTCCAACAGCATCATTCGCTATCTGTCCAACCGTTATGCTGGCGACCCTGTTTATCCGCGGGATCCATGTGCCAGGGCGCAGACCGATCAGTGGATTGACTGGCAAGGCTCGGATCTGAACCGATCATGGAGTTATGCCTTCATGGCACTGGTACGGCGCTCGACCGAGCACCAGGACCCTGCCGCCATAGCCGCTTCCTGTGCCCAGTGGGCCAGGCATATGCAGATACTCGACAGGCAACTGGAAAAGACCGGCGCCTATGTCTGCGGCGAGCGTTTTACCCTGGCGGACATCCCCATCGGTCTTTCAGTCAATCGCTGGTTCGAGACACCTCTCGAGCATCCCGACCTGCCCGCCGTCAATGCATATTACGAACGCCTGAGCCACCGTTCCGGCTATCTTCTGTACGGGCGCAACGGAACTCCGTGACGGTTTGTCGGGCTCGCGTTTATCCTTGAGCATCATAGTGAGTCTTGTTGCCTGTTAAGGAGTCGTCGAAGTGACCACCATCAAAATTACCGCGGGCGGATATGAGTTTCTCGCCGAAGCCCATCCGGATGCGCCGCAAACGGTGGAAGCGTTTCTCAAGCTGCTGCCTTATCGGCAGAAATTCATCCATGTGCGCTGGAGCGGCGAGGGTTGCTGGGTGCCGCTGGATGATTATCAACTGAAGCTGGATGACACATTGATCGGCTTCGAGAACGCAACCAGCCATCCTTCGGTGGGCGACATTCTTTTCTACCCGGGCGGTTACAGCGAAACCGAGATTATCCTTGCCTACGGCTCGTGCTGTTTCGCCAGCAAGATGGGGCAGTTGGCGGGCAACCATTTCCTGACCATTACCCAGGGCAAGGAAAACCTGCGCAAACTGGGCGTGAAGACACTGTGGGAAGGCGCTCAGGAGGTGGTTTTCGAACTGGCTTGAGTCTGCCGCTATTGCGCGATAGGCATTTGCCAGTATTTGTTGGAACTGCTGATCTTCGCCAGGGGTCTAGTCCACGATGCTTCCAGCTCCCGGAAGCCGACCTGGAGACATGACCTTGAATATTTTCGAAGCTCTGCGCGAAAGCCATGACCGTCAACGCAGCTACGCTGATGCCCTGATCCAGACCAGCGGCGACAGCGCCGAACGCGAGAAGGCCTACAAACAGCTCAAGGAAGAACTGCAGGCCCACGAAACGGCCGAAGAACGGTTTTTCTACATCCCTCTGATGGCCCACGACAATGGCGTGGACCTGAGCCGTCACGCCATTTCCGAGCATCACGAGATGGACGAGATGATGGAAGAGCTCGATGAAACCGAAATGTCCAGTCCAGCCTGGCTGGCCACTGCGAAAAAGCTGTCGGAAAAAGTGCATCACCACCTGAAGGAAGAAGAGCAGAAGTTCTTCCAGATGGCGGGCAAACTGCTCGACGAAAAGCAGAAACAGAGTCTGGCCGGCGAATACGTGAAGGAATACGAAGAGCAATTGGCTGAAGGTTGATAGCGCTGTGCAGTGCTAGAATCGGCTTTTTTATCAGCGAAGGCATGACATGAAGTTTCTGTTTTTGACGAGCGCGGCGATGATTGCGGCAACCGTATTGACCGGATGTGCAGCGCCTTCCAGTTCTGCACGTGCCGCAGGACCCTACAAGGTCCTGTCGAGCGCCAAGCAGGATGCTGCCGTTGCCCAGTGCATTCAGGTGACCTGGCAGAACGAAGCCATGTTCGGCACGTCTACTGACGTTTTCCTGCATGACCTGTCCGGCGGCGGCTTCACCGTGTTTACCACTGAATCGACCTACTTCGCCGACGTGCGCGGCAAAGGCCCGACCACTGCGGTTGAGTTCTATGCCCCGCAAGGCGATGCTCAGGCTGCGTTGCGCTCTGCGGCCATTGCTACCTGTCTTTGAGTCTTTTCCCACTCGACACCTCTCGTTCCCACGCCAGCGTGGGAACGCCGTTCTGGACGCTCTTTGTGCTCCTGCTTCTGGCTGATTTACGTTGATACTCGACGCCCGATAACAGCGCATGCGCACAAGAGTGGGGCCGTACCACTCAAATGTGACAATCGGTAGCGTTACCTGCGGGCTTCGTCCCCGCTGTCCCGCTTCAAGCCCAAATTCCAGTCTGTTGATTTGTTTCGACTTTTTTTATGGGGTGTCCTCCGTACGTCCTCTATGGCACACTTTCTGCTGTCTATTCCGTTGTTACATACCTATATCCGCTATAGCGGAATAATGAATACTTCGGCGGAGTTTAAGTCATGCATCGCGGACCTTCCTTTGTGAAAGCTTGTGCCTTTGTTCTTTCAGCCTCATTCATGCTGGCCAATACGGTGCAGGCAGCCGAAGGCAGCAAGCTGGATGCAGTATTGAAACGTGGCAATCTGGTGGTAGGGACGGGCAGTACCAATGCCCCGTGGCACTTCCAGGGCGCAGACGGCAAGTTGCAGGGCTTCGATATCGACATTGGCAGAATCATCGCCAAGGGCCTGTTCAATGATCCGAGCAAGGTGGAGTTTGTCGTGCAGTCCTCGGATGCACGTATTCCCAACCTGCTGACCGACAAGGTCGACATCAGCTGCCAGTTCATCACCGTGACCGCCAGTCGTGCACAGCAGGTGGCATTCACCCTGCCGTACTACCGCGAGGGTGTGGCGCTGCTGTTGCCTGCCAATAGCAAGTACAAGGAAATCGATGACCTGAAGGCAGCAGGTGACGATGTGACCGTGGCCGTACTGCAAAACGTGTATGCCGAGGAACTGGTGCATCAGGCACTGCCCAAGGCCAAGGTCGATCAATACGACAGCGTCGACCTGATGTACCAGGCGATCAACTCCGGGCGTGCCGATACAGCGGCCACCGATCAGTCTTCGGTCAAATACCTGATGGTGCAGAACCCTGGCCGCTACCGTTCGCCTGCCTTTGCCTGGAGCCCGCAAACCTATGCCTGCGCGGTCAAGCGTGGCGACCAGGACTGGCTGAACTTCGTCAACACCGCGTTGCATGAAGCCATGACCGGTGTCGAGTTCCCGGCTTACGCGGCGTCTTTCAAGCAATGGTTCGGTGTCGATCTGCCGGTGCCTGCAATCGGTTTTCCGATGGAATACAAATAAGTCCACTCTGACCTTCAGCGGCAGGGCGGGCCCTCGGGCGTTCCCTGCCAGGTATGGGCAAGCATGAATTACCAATTGAATTTTGATGCTGTATGGCGCGACTTCCCCAGTCTTCTGGCGGGGTTGGGCCTTGGCCTGGAACTGGCCCTGATCTCGATCGCGATTGGCTGTGTGATCGGGCTGGCTAACGCATTTGCGCTGCTGTCACGTTACAAGGCGTTGCGTATCGTCGCGTCGATCTACGTGACCGTGGTGCGCAACACGCCGATTCTGGTGTTGATCCTGCTGATCTATTTCGCGTTGCCCGGGCTGGGTATTCGACTCGACAAGCTGGCGTCATTCATCGTCACCTTGTCGCTGTACGCCGGTGCCTATCTGACCGAAGTGTTCCGTGCCGGGCTGCTGAGCATCCACAAGGGACAGCGCGAAGCGGGGCTGGCGATCGGTCTGGGCGAATGGCAGGTGCGGGCCTACATCATCGTGCCGGTCATGCTGCGCAACGTATTGCCGGCACTCTCCAACAACTTCATTTCGCTGTTCAAGGACACCTCGCTGGCGGCCGCCATTGCCGTGCCGGAGCTGACCTATTACGCGCGCAAGATCAACGTCGAAAGCTATCGGGTGATCGAAACCTGGCTGGTGACCACAGCACTTTATGTGGTGGCCTGCTACGTGATCGCTCTGCTTTTGCGCACCCTCGAACAACGTCTGGCGATTCGCCGCTAGGAGGCTGTCATGTATCAACCCCCTGGCTGGCTGCAGGAATTGTGGAATGCGCGGGAAGTACTCTGGTCAGGCTTTCTGACCAGTATCCAGTGCTCGGCGCTGGCGATTGCCGCAGGTACGCTGATCGGCATGCTGGCCGGTCTGGTGCTGACCTACGGCGGTTTTTTCGCCCGCTTGCCGATTCGGCTCTATGTGGATCTGATTCGCGGGACTCCGGTGTTCGTGCTGGTGCTGGCGGTCTTTTACATGGTGCCGGCGCTGGGTTGGCAGATCAGCGCGTTTCAGGCCGGCGCAATAGGCCTGACGCTGTTTTGCGGCTCTCACGTTTCGGAAATCGTGCGTGGCGCCCTGCAGGCCATTCCCCGTGGCCAACTGGAAGCCGGCAAGGCCATCGGTCTGCGCTTCGGCCAGTCGCTGCGCTATGTGTTGCTGCCTCAGGCCATGCGCCAGATCCTGCCGACCTGGGTCAACTCCTCAACCGAGATCGTCAAGGCGTCGACGCTGCTTTCGGTGATCGGTGTGGCTGAACTGCTGCTCAGCACCCAGCAGGTGATCGCGCGCACGTTCATGACCCTGGAGTTCTACCTGTTTGCAGGTTTCCTGTTCTTTCTCATCAACTACGCCATCGAGCTTCTTGGGCGGCAAATCGAAAAACGGGTGGCATTGCCATGACACAGACTCATAACCCCGGCCCGGCGTTGCTCAGCATCGAAGGCCTGCATAAATCCTACGGCCCGGTGGAAGTGCTCAAGGGTGTCGATCTGCGCATGCAGAAAGGCAATGTCGTGACCCTGATCGGTTCCAGCGGCTCGGGCAAGACCACCTTGCTGCGCTGCGTCAACCTGCTGGAAGAGTTTCAGGGCGGGCATATCCGTCTTGAAGGGCAGGACATCGGTTACAGCAACGTAGACGGCAAGCGCACCCGCCATCCGGAGCGTATGATCGCGCAACACCGGGCAATGACCGGCATGGCCTTCCAGCAATTCAACTTGTTTCCGCACCTCAGCGCCTTGCAGAACGTCACCCTGGGCTTGCTCAAGGTCAAGAAGATGCCCAAGGATCAGGCCGTTGCGCTGGCCGAAAAGTGGCTGGACCGGGTCGGCCTGCTGGAGCGGCGCAATCACTTCCCCGGTCAGTTGTCCGGCGGCCAGCAGCAGCGTGTGGCGATTGCCCGTGCCATTGCCATGAACCCCAGCCTGATGTTGTTTGACGAAGTCACTTCGGCACTCGATCCGGAACTGGTGGGCGAAGTGCTGAGCGTCATCAAGGACCTGGCCGAGGAGGGCATGACCATGCTGCTGGTGACGCACGAAATGCGTTTCGCCTACGAAGTGTCGGACCAGATCGTGTTCATGAATCAGGGCCGCATCGAAGAGCAGGGGCCACCCAAGGCCTTGTTCGACCAGCCGAAGTCGGCGCGCTTGAGCGAGTTTCTCAAGAACATCCGTTTTTAAACCTTCATTACGTTTAATGCTTCAAGACAAGGAAAAACTCATGACTATTACCCGTTATGGCGCTGGCAGCACAGCAGGAGGCGGCCAGCCACGCCCATTCGCTCGCGCAGTCGAGGCTGACGGCTGGTTGCACGTTTCCGGCCAGGTACCTGCGCAGGATGGCGAGATCATCGTCGGCGGCATCGTTGAGCAGACGCATCAGACCATGCGCAACCTGATCGCAATTCTTGAGGAGGCCGGTTATGCGCTCAAGGATGTGATCCGGGTCGGCGTATGGCTGGAGGACCCACGGGACTTCTGGAGTTTCAACAAAGTGTTCGGAGAGTACTTCACCCCCGAGCATGCACCGGCACGCGCTTGCGTTCAGGCAAGCATGATGGTCGACTGCAAGGTCGAAATCGACTGTATTGCCTACAAACGCAAGTAGCAGAGCTGCAGCTACATGTTGCAAGCCACAAGCCCGATCACCTGAGGATTTTGGCTTGCCGCTTTCCCAAGGAATGAGCCTCATGACCGAAGACACGATCAAGCGCCGGGCACGTGGACTGGACCGGGCGTTCGATATCCTGGATTTTCTCAAGGAAAAGGCCAGGCCCATGCGCCCCAATGAGATTGCCAGCGGGATCGGCAGCCCCAAATCGACGGTTTACGAGCTGGTGGCATCGCTGCTGGAACGGCGGATTCTGGAGACAGTGGGCAAGGACGGGCATGTCTATCTTGGCCGTCAGTTGTATTTCCTGGGGCAGGCACACTTGCGGCACTTCGATTTCACTCGCGAGGCCGAAGCCTGCCTGTGCGAGATCGTCAGCCAGACGCGGGAAACTGCGCAGATGTGCCTGCTCAATGGCCGGAAATACACCGTGGCGCTGATGAAGGAGGGTGAGCGTCATTTCAGGATTTCTTCGGACATCGGCGAAAACGCGCCCATCCCATGGACGGCGTCCGGGCGTCTTTTGCTCAGCCACTTGAGCGATCAGCAAATCATCGACCTGATCGACCCCGACGATTTCATTCTGCCGGGTGGCGAACGTCTGCCGCTGGAGACCTTTCTTCGGGAAATCCGCAAAGCCGGCGAGGAGGGATTCTTTTCCTTCAATAGCGTGGCTGACACCTTCACCCATTGCTTCGCCGCCCCCGTGAATAACGAACACGGTCAGTGCATCGCCACGCTGTGCATCGTCGCGCCGCGTGCCGACGCCAAGACCCACTACGACGACTACCGGCGGGTGCTGATCGACAGCGCCAATGGCCTGGCTCGGCGTATCAATGAATAAACGCAGGAGATTACCGATGAGCACCGCCGTAATGGACAAGGGTACTGCGCAGCCGGGTGACAGCCTGGTCAGTGATGTCAGCCTGCCCGCGCTGGTGATTCACAATCAGGCGCTGCAACACAATATTCGCTGGATGCAGCAGTTTGTCAGCGACAGCGGTGCAGAACTGGCACCGCACGGCAAGACCAGCATGGTGCCCGCGCTGTTTCGCCGGCAACTGGACGCGGGCGCATGGGGCATGACCCTCGCCACGGCAGTCCAGACGCAGGCCGCTTATGCGCATGGCGTGCGCCGGGTGCTGATGGCCAACCAGTTGGTCGGTGCGCCGAACATGGCAATCGTTGCCGACATGCTGGCTGACCCCATGTTCGAGTTTCACTGCATGGTCGACCATCCGGACAATGTCGCCGCGCTGGGCGAGTTTTTCGCTGCGCGTGGCCTGCGTTTGAACGTGATGATCGAATACGGCGTACCCGGCGGGCGCTGCGGCTGCCGTAGCGAAGAGCAGGTGCTGGCGCTGGCCGACGCTGTTCTGGCTCAACCGGCGCTGGCATTGACAGGCATCGAGGGGTACGAGGGCGTGATCCATGGCGATCACGCCATCCAAGGCATCAAGGCCTTTGCCGCATCGCTGGTGCGCTTGGCTGTCGACCTGCAGGACAAGGGCGCCTTCGCTCTGGATCGCCCGATCGTCACTGCGTCCGGCTCGGCCTGGTATGACCTGATCGCCGAAGCATTCGACGCCCAGGCTGTTCGCGAGCGCTTCCTCAGCGTGCTGCGACCTGGCAGCTATGTGGTGCATGACCACGGCATCTACAAGGACGCGCAGTGTTGCGTGCTGGATCGGCGCGCCGAATTGAGCGAAGCGCTGCGCCCGGCCCTGGAAGTCTGGGCGCATGTGCAATCCATGCCGGAACCGGGCTTTGCAGTGATTGCCATGGGCAAGCGCGACGTGGCCTACGACGCCGGGTTGCCCAACCCGCTGCTGCGTTACAAGCCAGGCGTGCAATCGGCTGGCGACGATGTGAGCGCCTGCAAGGTGACGGCCGTCATGGACCAGCACGCATTCATGACTGTCGCACCCGGATGCGAGTTGAAGGTCGGCGATATCATTTCCTTCGGTACCTCGCACCCGTGTCTGACGTTCGACAAGTGGCGTTCAGGTTGCCTGGTGGATAATGACCTTCGGGTGATAGAACCTTTCAGTACGTATTTCTAGATAAGTATTTGCAGGAGTATCGTCACATGAGCCTTCCACGGGTCGCCCTGATCGGCGAATGCATGATCGAACTGCAACAGCATGCCGATGGCAGTCTGCGCCAGAGCTTCGGCGGCGACACGCTCAATACGGCGGTCTACCTTTCCCGATTGCTGGGCGAGCGAGCCAAGGTCGACTACGTTACGGCACTGGGTGACGACAGCTTCAGCGATGCGATGTGCCGGATCTGGGCGGACGAGGGCATCGGTCTGGGCAAGGTGCAGCGCCTGCCCGGACGCTTGCCGGGACTCTACTGTATCCAGACCGACGCCAATGGTGAGCGGCGCTTTCTCTACTGGCGCAACGAAGCTGCCGTGCGGGACTGCTTCATGACCCCGGCGGCCGAGCCTATCCTGGCAGCGCTGGCCAGCTATGACGTGCTGTATTTCAGTGGCATCACCCTGGCAGTGCTTGGCGAGCAGGGGCGTGCCAAACTGCTGGAGGCATTGGCGCGTGCGCGTCAGCGCGGAGTCAGGGTCGCCTTCGACAATAACTATCGTCCGCGGCTGTGGGCCAGTGTCGAGCAGGCCCGCGAAGCCTACCTTGCGTGTCTGCAGCATGTAGACCTGGCCTTGCTGACCGAAGACGACGAGCAGGCACTGTATGGCTATGCCGACAGCGAACAACTGCTGGCCGCCTATCGTGGGCGCGGCATCGGTGAAATCGTCGTCAAACGTGGCGCGCAGAGCTGTCTCGTTGAAGCCGGCGGCGAACGTTTCGAAATCGCAGCGCAGAAGGTCGAGCGTGTGGTCGATACCACGGCTGCGGGTGATTCCTTCAGTGCCGGCTATCTCGCGGCCCGGCTCACGGGTGACCACCCGCTGCAGGCGGCGGAAGCAGGGCATCGCCTGGCCAGTATCGTGATCCAGCATCCAGGCGCGCTGGTACCCAAGTCGGTCATGCCAGTCTGATGGCACTTGCCAAGGAACATGCAGTTGATCGGCTAACACACTGACAGACAAGCATTTCGCTGGAACCTGCGCGAAAATCCGGCCACCATAGGCGACCTTTTCGCCTGCGAGCCCACCACCGGAGTCTGCGTGCCTGACGACCTGCCTTCTGCGCTTCCTCATGACCTGGATGTCGACCTTGTACCGCCCCGGCAATTGCCGTTTTTTCGACGCCTGTTGGCGCGGCTGATGGGGCGCAGTCTTACCGGACTGCGCTCGCAGCACGCGCCCTCATGGTCGCAGGGGCATGCCGACGGTTATCTGAACGGCCACATCGAAGGCGTGCGTGAAGGCTATGAAGAGGGTTACCTGGATGGCCAGGAGTCGGGCCGTCAGGTGCTGGTCATCAACGATACCCGGCCCGCCCGGCATCGTGGCCCCAAGGTCGACGATCATTTGTTCGACGACTGGCGGCTGGCGCTTACGCCTGAGCTGAAAAAGCGCATCAAGGCCGACGTCGCCGAAAAACTCCCCGCACATGCCCAGCCCAGCGCGGCCCAGTGGAAGATGATTTTCAGCGATACGCCGTCTACCTACGTGATTGCCGGGGCAGGCGCGGGCAAGTCCACGTCGCTGGTCCTGCGGATTCTGCTGCTGCATCACTACCTGGGCTTCGAACTGAACGCCATGACGGTGGTGACCTTTACCCGTGAGTCGCGCAAGGACTTCATCAGCAAACTGATCGACGTCATGGCCCTGTGGGGGCATGTGCTGGAGCAAAAGCAGGCGCGCGAGCTGGTACGCACCTTCCATTCGCGCATTCTGCCGCTGGTGCGCAGCCTGCCGGGGTTTGAGCAACTGCGCGCGTTCGAGAACCTGAGCAGCCAGTCGTCCGGGCTGGAAGAGGTGGACAGCAACCCCTTCGACTTGCGTATCAACGATGCGCAGCGCCAGCAACTCAATCTCTGCTATCGCGATCTGTACGCCGGTAACGAGCGTTTTCGCGAAGTCATGGCGCCGCTGTATCGCCATGCCCTGCAGCTCAAGGAGCTGGACCGCGATCACCCTGATGTGCAGAAACGGGTCGCGGTGACCGAGCTGTCCTCGAAACGCGATGAAGAGTGGTGCGATACCGTTGAAGACTTGTGGATCCGCGCTGGGGCCTGGCCTATAAAGGGCATTGAGCCCATGCGCCAAGCTGTTGAAATAAATGGTTTTTCGTTTTCGTTTCACGGCTATATCGCCGAGCTGGATGCCTGGGTCGTGCTGGGTCTGGACGCCAGTGAGGACCAGCAACTCAAGCGGCCGGGCGCCAAATTGCCGGTGTGGGCAGAAGGCGTCATAAAGCGCACCCTGTTTCAAGCTTTCTGCAGTAAGCCATTGATATGGATGGATAACTACCAGTCGGCTAGCGAGGTTTTGCAATCGCTGGCAGGGGAAGCCGCCGCGGGGCCCGGATTCGACTACCGGGTCAAGGGCGAGCTCGGTGCGGCACCCTTGCTGGACTGTTTTGTCACGGCTGCCAGCTTTATCGAGAACCTAGGGCTGGATGTGCCGAGCGCCGTGTCCGAGATGAGTTTTGCCAGCGATGACCCGGACCGTTTCTTCTTCGAAGCGCTCAGTCTGTTCTGGAAAGCCTTCGAAACGCACCTGCTGGCTCAATCGCCGCCGATCATGACCTACAACCGCATGTTTGCCTTGTTCGGCGAAACGTCTCCCGAGAACCTCAAGCACGTCAGTGACCCGATGCTCAGACCTCTCGCGCATTTGATGATCGACGAGTTCCAGGATGTCTCGCCGCAGATCGTTTCATGGTTACGCGCCAGCCTGCGCGAAATCAGGCGTCGTGGTCCGGCGTTGCACACGGGCCGCATCGCTCAGCATTCATCGCTGCTGTGTGTCGGTGACGATTGGCAGTCGATCTACGGCTGGCGCGGCAGCTCGCCGAAGTACTTCATGGAGTTCGCAAAGGAGTTTTCCTCCCCGGCGACTACCAGGGTCATGCTCAGTGACAACTTCCGCAGTCATCAGCACATCATCGACGCCGCCGAGCACATCGTCCGTGCGGCCCCGGCTATACCTGGCAAGAAGGCCCGCGCCAGTAGCACGCTCCAGGAGCTGCTGCCGGTCAAAGTACTGGATCGCGATGAGGACGAGCTTGCCGAGCGGGTCGCCGAGCATTACCACGATGGCGACTCGATCCTGCTGCTGTACCGCAAGAGCAGCGAGAAGGCGCGCTTCTCGGCGCGTCTGCAGGCATTGATTGACGCCGATTCGGCAAATGGCGCGCAGAATCGCCGTATCAGAACGCTGACCTACCACAGTTCCAAGGGCTTGCAGGCGGATGCCGTATTTTTGCTGGGCGATTGTCAGCATCTGACCGTCTCGCCCTACAAGAATCAGGTTTACCGGTTGGCAGGGCTGGGTGATGCGAGTGATCTTCAGCCATTCGATACCGCACAGAAGGATGAAGTCTTGCGTCTGGCCTATGTCGCCATTACTCGCTCGGCACGGCACTGTTATTGGTATATCGATGAAAGCGCCAGTTCAGGAGACGCAGTTCAGATGCCCAAAGCGTCAGACCGGATTGCCCGCGACAAGCCTTTCTTCGAAGACCTGCGCAACAAGGCTCGTGTCGGCTGAGGCGTTCATGTCAGATAAAACCGGCGATCTGTCGTTGCGTATGAGTGCCGAATAACTCCAGCTCATCCTCGATGGCTTCGATGATGCGCTCCACGTCTGCGGCATTCATCACCGTAGAACAGGGCAGGCCGGCAATGGCGACCACGGTTTCACCGCTGGCACGGTCGAAAAGTCGCGCAATCATGCTCCCTGGCGCATCCATCGAGGCTTCAAAGCCAACGGGGTGGAAGTGCCAGCGCATCAGTTGGCAGGCATTGGGGAATGTGACTTTAGTCATGACGATGGCCCACCTGAATCAATCGAGCACTTCCTTTGCTCCAATGGGTAGGCAGACAGCCAGAATGCGTCCGGTAAAGCCGTGATGACGAGACGATGACCAGCGGTGCGCATCATCGGTCGGTCAAGTTGCTTTCCAGCAGGATCGCTGAGCGGTCTGACGAACACTGAAAATAGCATTTGCCAGCACCGTTCTGGAAAAATTTTTTATGACGCAGCACAAAAAAATCAATTATATGACCGGTGTCATTAGAAGGTATTAATGGGCACGCTCCATGCATTTGCCGAGCCGCTGCCGCAAGTCCTTTCAATGGAATGAATTTGCCGTGACGAAGATGGTTTTCGTGCCGGGTCTGGGGCAAGCTGTCGCTATTGACCCGAGGAACCGCACATGCTGAGAAACTCCCTTGCCGCACTGATGTTGCTGGCCTCGACCAGTCACGCGGCGGAGACGGTCAATATCTACAACTGGACGGACTATATAGCGCCGGACACCCTGAAGAATTTCGAAGTCGCCACCGGCTTCAAGACCACTTACGAAACCTTTGAAACCAATGAGGCGCTGAACGCAAAGCTGCTGGCTGGCCACTCCGGTCACGATGTGGTTTTTCCGTCCATTCATTTCATGGGCCGACAAATAGAGGGTGGGTTGCTCAAAACCCTCGATAAGCGTCAGTTGCCCAACTGGAAAAATCTCAACCCGGTCCTGCTCAAGGCGCTGGAGGGCAGTGATCCCGGTAATCAGCATGGTTTCCCTTATCTGTGGGGCAGTACCGGCATCGGCTATGACTCAACCAAGGTCAAGGCCATCCTCGGCAAGGATGCACCGCTCGATTCCTGGGATCTGGTGCTCAAGCCGGAAAACATGAAAAAGCTCGCCCAATGCGGTGTGGTATTTCTCGACAGCGCGCCGGCTCTGCTGCCGATCACCTTGAATTACCTTGGCTTGCCGCCACACAGCGAAGTGCCTGACGACTACCGCCAGGCAAAGGCGGTACTGGACAGCGTGCGGCCGTACATACGCAATTTCAGTTCTGCCGATTACATCGCCGACCTCGCGAAGGGCAAGATTTGTGTCGCGGTGGGCTATTCCGGGGATATTTCCCAGGCTCAGGAGCAGGCGCAGAAAGAAGGCAATGGCTTCACCATCGATTATGTCGTTCCGAAGGAGGGCGCGCCCATGTGGTTCGATATGGCCGCCATCCCGGCTGACGTCACCGATACCAAGGGTGCCTACGCGTTCCTGAATTACCTGCTGCGCCCCGAAGTGATCGCCAATATCACCAATACCGTGCATTACGCCAATGGCAATGAAAAGGCAGACGCGCTTATCGGCCCAGGCCTGTGGACCGATACCACGGTGTACCCGGACGCCGATATGTTGAGCCGCCTGTTCGTGATGTCTCAGGTCCCCGAAACTATTGATACGTTGCGCGAGAAGCTCTGGGACACATTCAGGGCCGACAAGTAACGCTGTTCAGATGACATGGGCCTGCTGCAGTTCGGTCAGCGCCTGAGCTTTCAAGCGGGCCAGCAGCGGATCGCGACGATCCCTTGGCGTCTGCAGCCCGACCGGCAATTGGTAGGTGATTGTGCCGGGACGGCTGCCCATCACCAGCACGCGGTCGCTCAGGTACAACGCCTCGTCGACATCATGAGTCACCAGCAACAGGGTGATGGCGTGGCGCGCGGCCAGTTGCAGCAGCAGGTCCTGAAGCTTCATCCGGGTAAACGCATCGACTGCGCTGAACGGCTCATCCAGCAGCAACACCGCCGGGTGCGAGTACAGGCCGCGCGCGATAGCCACGCGCTGCGCCATGCCCCCTGACAGCGCTTTGGGCAAGGCGTCGGCAAAATCGGAAAGGCCCACTTCTTCGATCAATTGTCCGACCCAGTGGCGGTCGTAGCGGTCATCGTCACTGAAACCGATATTCTGTGCGACGGTCAGCCAGGGCATCAGGCGCGGCTCTTGAAACACGAACGCCACTTCGCCCTGAATACGCTGCACCGAACCACGAAAGTCCTGCTCCAGTCCGGCGACAATCCTCAACAGCGTGCTTTTGCCGCAGCCGCTGGGGCCCAGCAGGCTGACGATTTCACCTGATTGCAGCGACAAATCGATGCCGTGCAGCACGGTATTGCCCGCGAATGCCTTGTGCTCGACGCGTATGTTCATTAGTGATTCCGGCATCTATCAACCCTCGCGGCTTTGCCCGTTGAATGTATCGCGCCAGGCCAGGAAGCGTTTTTCCAGGCTTGCCAGCAGGCCGTCGCTGAGTTTGCCCAGGGTCGCCAGAACGATGATGGCCGCCAGCACGATGTCCGGGCGCGAGGTTTCGCGCCCGTCACTGAGCAGGTAGCCCAGGCCTTTGGTGGCCGCGATCAGCTCGGCGGCCACCAGAAACATCCACGACAGGCTCATGCCGCTGCGCAAACCGGTAAACAGGCCGGGCAGGGCGGCGGGCAGAAGAATGCGCCGGGTCAGGCGATAGCGGCTCAAGCCATACATCTGGCCGACTTCCACCAGCTTTCGGTCAATGCCTCGAATCGCGGCCACGCCGTTTAGATAGACCGGAAAGAACGCACCAATGGCAATCAGCACGATTTTCGATGTCTCGCCAATGCCCAGCCATAGCAGCAGAAGCGGCACCCACGCCAGACTCGGAATGGAGCGAAGGCCGGCGAATGTCGGCTCCAGATACGCCTCTGCCTCACGACTGAGCCCCACCCACGCGGCAAACACCAGGGCCAGGCTCGCGCCGATCGCAAACCCGCTGAGCACACGCAACAGACTGGCACTGATGTGTTTCCACAACGCACCGTCCGCCAGGTCGCGCAGAGTCAGCACGATCTCGCTGGGTGCTGGCATCTGATAGGCAGGCAGCCAACCGATGCGGACGATCATTTCCAGCAGGACGATGATCACTGCCGGTACTACCAGACCCTTGAGTGGTGTTCTGTAGCGCTGCCAAAGCGTTCGTTTGGCCTTGTCCGGCACTGTTGCCTGCGCTGAGGCAGGCAACGACTTGTTGCGGCTGGTCATGGAGTGGCGATCACGGCTTTGGAGAACTCAGGCGTGATCAGTTGATCAATGACCTGCTCGACATTGACGCCCTTGCGCACCAGGTCCTCCGCGACCAGAATCGGCGCTGCGGCCTTGGACGCCTCGACGTCTTGCGCGCTCAGTTGCGGGTTGCTCAGGTCTGTGCGGGTCAATTGCAGCCTGGCGACTTCCAGCGGCAGGCCCGACTCGGTCGCCAGCAGCCTGGCCAGCTCATCAGGGTTTTTCACTGCCCATTCTCGAGCCTGTTCATAAGCGCTCAATACTGTCCTGATCGCCTGTGGATGTTCCTTGGCGTAGGTTTCCGTGACGCTCAGTACGCCATAGCTGTTGAAGTCCTTGTTGCGGTAAAGCAGGCGCGAGCCGGACTGTATTTCACTGGCCGCCATGTGCGGGTCAAGCCCTGCCCAGGCATCTACGTCACCTTTTTCAAGGGCTGTGCGCCCATCGGGATGCTGCAAGTGCAGCAGCTCGACATCATCCTTTTTCAGCCCGGCCTTCTGCAGCGCGCGCAAGGTGAACAGATAAGGGTCGGTGCCTTTGGTGGCGGCTATTTTCTTGCCTTTGAGCTCGGCAACCGATTGCAGGGGAGAATCCTTGCGCACCACCAGCGCCGTCCATTCTGCCCGGCTGTAGACATACACCGACTTGATCGGGCTGCCGTTGGCCCGGGCCAGCACGGCAGACAGGCTGGCCGATGAAGCAAAGTCGACGCTGCCACTGTTCAGGTACTCCAGCGAGCGGTTGCTGCCCTGGCTCAACACCCACGTGACTTTCGCCTCCGGCAGGGCTTTCTCCAGCCAGCCAAAATGCTTGAGCGCCAGGCTGACCGGCGAATAGTAGGCGTAGTCCAGACGGATTTCGGCAGGCGCGGTCTCGGCGGCCTCAACTGCACCGTTGAGGCTCAACGCCAATACACAGGTGCTCGCCATCCAGCGAATCAGCGCGCGGGGAGACAGCAACCGAAAAGAAACGGGGGGTTGTGGCATAGTGGCATCCAGGTCAGGAAAACTAGAGCCGCAGCGACCGGTTGGTATATTCCAAAACAGGCAGTTCGCAGGGCGTGAAATTCAGAACCGGAATATTGCACGCTCTATGCCAACGACCAAAGCGCTTGAATTCCGGGGGCTTACGCGGTTTTTCAGCGTCCGTGATGTTGATCTGACAGCGGTCTGTTGAATGGCTGTTGCCAGGCAGACAGTCGGGTTTGATGACTCATCTTTCGACGATTTTTTGACATTTTCCCTGCTTGTCAGGCGATTTTTTTTGCCGGTATTGCAACAGAATCGTTTTTTGACACTCTTAATCGTCCACATTCTTAATTTCGAAACATGTGCGCACTAGGCTCTGTACGAAAAGTCGGCGAGCGAAGGTCAGGCGAGGCAAAAACAGGCGAGGAAGCGGAGTCTACGTGTTGTAAATGAGCATTCCGAGCCTGTTTTTAACGAAGCATCACCGAGCGCAGCCACTTTTCGTACAGAGCCTAAGATTCGCGCGTCACCCTTTTTGACTGATCCGCAGAAATTTCCAGGGCGAGCTGCATAAGCCTGCGTATTCGCACCAGCCAGATGGCTGTTCCCTTTCAAATGCGCACCGGACTCAGAAAATAATGAATATGCCGAAAATGCCTTCCTTCACCCGACTTCAGCACCGGCTCGCGTGGTGCTTCTTCCCCTCCGTGCTGGTGGCTTCTGCCCTGGTCTTGTTCACCATGGGCAAAGGCGTCCATGCAGAACCCAAGAATGGTACCCAGACACTGGTATTCCTTCGTCACGCCGAAAAGCCGGCCATGGGGCTGGGTCAACTGAACTGCCAGGGGCTCAACCGGGCGATAGAATTGTCGGAAGTCCTGCCCAGAGAATTCGGCAAGGCTGATTTCATTTTCGCTGCCAACCCGAGCCGACATGTGGAAGAGGGTGAGGGCGACCAGTCCTACAGCTACGTTCGTCCGCTGATGACGGTAGGCCCCAGCGCAATCAAACTGGGTCTGCCCGTCAACCTCGACTTCGGTGCCAACGACACCGCAGACCTGGCCGATGAACTGATGCAGGACAAGTACCACAACGCAGTCATCTACACCGCCTGGTCGCACGGCTACCTGCCGGAGCTGATCAACAAGGTTGCTGAAGAGGCGTCCGGCAAGAGTATCAATCTGCTGGATGACTGGACAAACGACGATTTCGACTCAGTGGTTGTCGTCACCCTGAAATGGGTCGATGGTAAAGCCACGCTCGATTACAAGAATCAAAAGCAGGGCCTCGACAACGGCACCCAGACCTGCCCTGAAGCGACCTGATGTCGAACCGCAACGGTTTTCAGCCGTTGAGCGACTTCATCGACGCCGCGTTATAACGCTCCCCGGATGCCGACCCCTGGGCCGGGAAAATCGCTTCCAGTTGGGCAAGGTCATCAGTACTCAGCGTCAATGAAGCTGCGGCCACGTTGCTTTCCAGGTACTTGCGCTGCTTGGTGCCGGGGATCGGAATGATGTCCTCGCCCTGAGCGAGCACCCAGGCCAGCGCCAGTTGTGATGCGCTGATGCCCCTGGCCGTAGCCAGTGTTTTTACCTTCTCGACCAATTGCAGATTGCGATTGAAGTTTTCGCCCTGAAACCGTGGGGTGAAGCGACGATAGTCATCGGCCGCGAAATCGTCCGGGGTACGCAATTCACCGGTCAGAAACCCCCGGCCGAGCGGGCTATACGCCACGAAGGCAATACCCAGGCGACGGCAGGTGGCAAGTACGCCATCCTGTTCCGGATCGCGTGACCAGAGTGAGTACTCGCTCTGCACAGCCGCCAGCGGGTGCACCGCGTGTGCCTTTTCGATGGTCGCTGCACTGGCTTCGCAAATACCTATGTGGCGTACCTTGCCAGCCTTGACCAGTTCAGCCATGGCGCCAATGGTGTCCTCGATGGGCACCTTGGGGTCGACGCGGTGCTGATAATAGAGATCAAGGTAATCGGTGTTCAGCCGCTTCAGACTGGCGTCGATGGACTGGCGAATGTACGCCGGGCTGCCATTGACGCCACGTGCATGCGGGTCGTCGCCACGCACGATGCCGAACTTGCTGGCCAGGTAGATACCTTCACGCTTGCCCTCGAGGGCACGGCCAAGCAAGGCTTCGTTGGTGTACGGGCCGTACATGTCCGCCGTATCGAAAAAAGTGACACCCAGCTCCAGCGCGCGGTGCAAGGTGGCGATGGATTCCTTTTCGTCGATGCCGGTGGTGTAGAAGTCCGACATTCCCATGCAGCCCAGCCCGAGGGCCGAAACCTGCGGACCGAGTTGACCCAATTGGCGCGTGATCACAATGAGTGCTCCTGATCGTTGAAAGAGCGGTCGAGTTTCGCCTCTTTGCCTGGCTCAATAAACCGGGTGTTTCTTATTTCACTGTTGTTGAAATCCAAACAATGTCGCCCATAGCGGTGTGCATCGCCTGTCGTGGGGCATGCAACACAGCGCCTCTTGAATCCGACAAAGCGCGCTAGTCACACAATGCCGAATGGAGTACAAATGTACTCCATGAGCACATTATCTCCTCGACGCAGCGCTATCCTTACCTTCATCCGCGATCGCATCGCGCAGCAGGGGCAATCACCGAGCCTGGCGGAAATTTCCGAGGCTTTCGGTTTTGCTTCACGCAGCGTGGCGCGCAAACACATTGTGGCCCTCACTGAAGCCGGGCTGATCGAAGTCGTCCCTCATCAGGCACGGGGCATTCGCCTGCTGAACACTGAGCCACGGCCCGAATTACTGGAAATCCCGGTACTGGGGCGCGTGGCGGCGGGCGTACCGATCGGACCTGATCTCGATATACACACCACGCTGCACCTGGACCGCAGCACCTTTACCCGTGTGCCGGATTACCTGCTGCGTGTGCAGGGCGACTCGATGATCGAGGACGGTATTCTCGATGGCGACCTGGTGGGCGTGCACCGCAACCCGCAGGCCAGTGACGGACAGATCGTGGTTGCCCGTCTGGACGGCGAGGTGACCATCAAACGCCTGCAACGCCGCGCCGATCAGATACGCCTGTTGCCGCGCAACCCGGCCTACGAACCGATCATCGTCACGCCCGATCAGGACTTCGCCATCGAAGGCGTATTCTGCGGGCTGGTGCGTCGCGAATGATGGGCGCGGTGGTCAGCCTGGATGCCTTGCTGGATGAGCGCAGGGTCTGGAAAGGGCGTCAGCAGAGCGCGCCACAGGTCAGCCCGCAGCCCAGTGGCCACGCGTTGCTGGACGCTGCCTTGCCCACCGGCGGCTGGCCTGCTGCGGCCCTGACTGAAATCCTCATTCCGGCCAATGGCAGTGGCGAACTGCGCCTGCTATGGCCGAGCCTGGCGCGGCTCTCCGCGATCGCCGAGCGCATTGTGCTGGTCGCACCGCCTTATATTCCGTACCCACAGGCCTGGCTGGCCGCCGGCGTCGATCTGCGTCAGTTGGTGGTGATCGAGGCGAGTCCCCGTGATGCGTTGTGGGCCGCCGAGCAATGCCTGCGTTCCGGTAGCTGTGGTGCGGTCGTGTGCTGGCCCGGCATGGTCGATGACCGTGCACTGCGACGCTTGCAGGTGGCTGCCGAAACCGGGCAGACCCTGGCCTTTGCCTGTCGCCCGCAGCAGGCCGCCGCCAACCCTTCACCTGCGGCCCTGCGCATAGCGCTCGATACCCGTCCCGCACAGTTACGGGTGCTCAAATGCCGAGGCGGACTTGCGCCGCCTTTCCCCATTCCGTTCCCGACCGACGCTTGAGGTTCTTATGCTCTGGGCCTGTGTCTTGCTGCCGCAACTGGCGCTGGACGGCGTCATGCGTCGTCACGGCAACCCCGATGAACCGCTGGCGCTGATCAGCGGCAGCGCTCAACGACGCGTGTTGCAGAGCGTCAATCCGGCTGCGCGTGCGTTGGGCCTGAAAGCCGGGCAGTCGCTGACCGCAGCACAGGCGCTGGTGCCGAACTTCACCACGATCGAGCATGACCCGGCCGATATCGAGCGTTTGCAGCAACTGCTCGCGGCCTGGGCCTACGGTTTCAGTTCCAATGTCAGCCTCAAGTACCCGAGGGTGCTGCTGATGGAAATCGAATCCAGCCTCAAGCTGTTCGGCCCCTGGCCGGTGTTCGAGGCGCGTTTGCGTGAAGAGCTGACCACGCAGGGTTTTCGCCATCGCATCGTGGTCGCGCCCAACCCGATAGCCGCGCGAATGCTGGCCAACATGCATGACGGGCTGAGCATCGACTGTCCGCATGAATTGCGTCGCCGTCTGGAGCAGATGCCACTGGAACGCATCGGGCTGAGCCGCGAAACCGCTACCGCCCTGACACGCATGGGGCTGCGTAGTGTGCGGCAGGTGCTGGCGCTGCCCCGCGATACGCTGGCACGGCGGTTTCCGGCCAGCGTGCTGCAGCACCTCGACACCTTGCTCGGCGAGCGCCCCGTGGCGCTGGAGTGCTACACGCCGCCGGACTTTTTCGATGTACGCATCGAGCTGAATTTCGATGTCGAGTCCCATCAGGCCCTGTTGTTTCCGCTCAAGCGGCTGATCGCCGATCTGGTCTTGTTCCTGGCCGGACGCGACAGCGGCGTGCAGCGATTTTCCCTGCACCTCGAGCATGTGCCAGGGCCGGAGACCGTCGTGCCGGAGACTGTCGTACCAGTCGGGCTGCTGAGCGCCGAGCGCGATGCGTCGATGCTCTTCGAACTGGCCCGCGGCAGGCTGGAGCAGGTGCTGGTAGCGTCGCCGGTACGTGCCGTGCGCCTGCTGGCGCAAGACTTGCCGGATTTCGTCCCGGCGCACCGTCAGTTGTTCGATGAGCGCGTGCAGCAGACCTTGCCCTGGGAGCAATTGCGCGAGCGTTTGCGGGCGCGTCTGGGCGACGAGTCGGTCAATGGCTTGCGCGCCCAGGCCGATTATCGTCCCGAATGTGCCTGGCAAGCGCACAGCAGCAGCAAACCCGTCCTGCCGGCCAGAGGCTTCACGCGTCCGGGCTGGCTGCTGCGCGAGCCTCAGCCACTGCCGGTACAGGCGACCCGCATCGTGGCCGGGCCCGAACGAATCGAGTCGGGGTGGTGGGACGGCGGCGATGTGCGCCGCGACTATTACCTGGTCGAAACCGCCAGTGGCCAACGCGCCTGGGCGTATCGCGCGGTTGGCGAGCCGGGTGAGTTGCTGCTGCATGGCTGGTTCGCATGACCAGCGAATACGCCGAGCTGCATTGCCTGTCCAACTTCAGCTTTCAGCGGGGCGCCTCGAGCGCACGCGAACTGTTTGAACGGGCGGTGCGCCATGGCTACAAGGCGCTGGCAATCACCGACGAGTGCACCCTGGCCGGCATCGTACGCGCCTGGCAGGCGTCAAAAAGCACCGGTCTGCCGTTGATCGTCGGCAGCGAAATGCACATCGAAAACGGCCCGAAAGTCGTCTTGCTGGTGGAAAACCAGACAGGCTATGAGGCGCTGTGCAAATTGATCACGGTCGCGCGCCGCAGGGCCAAAAAAGGCGAATACCGCGTGTTGTGCGAAGACTTCGAGCCTGCGCCGGACGGGCTGCTGGCCCTCTGGCTGCCGGACCTCGACGGGGATGCTCAAGCCTGTCTGGCCGACGGGCGCTGGTTGCGTGAGCGATTTACCGAGCGCCTGTGGCTGGGTGTCGGGCTGCACCGTGGCCCGGATGACGAGCAGCGGCTGGCCGACCTGCTGGCGTTGGCACAATCGCTGGGTATTCCGGCAGTGGCCAGTGGCGATGTGCACATGCATGCGCGTGGCCGGCGTGCCCTGCAGGACACCATGACTGCCATCCGCCACCACACCACAGTGGCCGAGGCAGGTCATCTGCTGTTTGCCAATGGCGAGCGCCACTTGCGGCCACTGGATGCGCTCAGCGAGCATTACCCGGACTGGCTGCTCGCCGAGTCGGTGCGTATTGCCCGGCGTTGCACGTTCGACCTGGGCGATTTGAAATACGAATACCCGCATGAGCTGGTCCCCAAGGGCCAGACCTCTACGTCCTGGCTACGTGAACTGACCGAGCGCGGTGTTCGCAGGCGCTGGCCGGGCGGGCTGACACCGGCCACCCGTGCGCAGGTCGAGAAGGAACTGGCGCTGATCGCGGAAAAGAAGTTCGACAGCTACTTTCTGACCGTGCATGACATCGTCGAGTTTGCCCGCAGCCAGCACATACTTTGCCAGGGACGCGGCTCGGCGGCCAACTCGGCAGTGTGTTATGCGCTGGGGATCACCGAACTGAACCCGGAACAGAGCAACCTGCTGTTCGAGCGCTTCATCTCCAGAGAGCGCAACGAGCCACCGGACATCGACGTGGATTTCGAGCATGACCGCCGCGAAGAAGTCATTCAGTACATCTTTCGGCGCTATGGCCGGGGCAGGGCAGCGCTGACGGCCGTAGCCAGCACTTATCACGGTTCCGGCGCGATGCGTGACGTGGCCAAGGTGCTGGGCTTGCCGCCAGACCAGATCAATGCCCTGGCCGAAGCCTTCAGTCGCTGGAGCGATTCGTTGCCGTCGCCTGAACGTTTGCGCGAATACGGCTTCGATGCCGACACGCCGATCCTCAAGCGCGTGCTGGCGCTGACCGGCGAACTGATCGGTTTTCCCCGGCACCTGTCGCAACACCCGGGGGGATTCGTGATTTCCGAACACCCGCTTGAAACGCTAGTGCCAGTCGAGAACGCCGCAATGGCCGATCGCACTATCATCCAGTGGGACAAGGACGACCTGGACCTGGTCGGCCTGCTGAAAGTCGACATTCTTGCACTGGGCATGCTCAGTGCCTTGCGCCGCACGTTCGATCTGGTGCATTTGCACCGTGGCCAACGATGGACCCTGGCGACACTTCCGGGCGACGACCGGAAAACCTACGAAATGATCAGCCGTGCCGACACCGTTGGCGTGTTCCAGATCGAGTCCCGTGCGCAGATGGCCATGCTGCCGCGCCTCAGACCGGAAAAATTCTACGACCTGGTCATCGAAGTCGCCATTGTCCGGCCAGGGCCGATCCAGGGCGATATGGTTCACCCGTACCTGCGGCGGCGCAATGGCGAAGAGGCGGTCACCTATCCGCTCAAGCTTGAATCGGTGTTCAAGCGTACCCTGGGTGTGCCGCTGTTCCAGGAGCAGGTCATGGAAGTGGCCATTCTGGCCGCCGACTACACGCCGGGCGAAGCGGACGAGTTGCGTCGCGCGATGGCCGCGTGGAAACGTCACGGCGGGCTCGAACCGCATCGCGAACGGCTGCGCACGGGCATGCTGAAAAACGGCTACGAAGCGGACTTTGCCGACCGGATCTTCGAACAGATCAAGGGCTTTGGCAGTTATGGTTTTCCCGAATCCCATGCCGCCAGTTTCGCCTTGCTGACCTACGCCAGTTGCTGGCTCAAGTGCCATGAACCGGCAGCGTTCACCTGCGCACTGATCAACAGCTGGCCGATGGGGTTCTATAGCCCGGATCAGCTGTTGCAGGACGCACGCCGCCATCACATTGAAATTCGCCCGGTGGATGTGCGTTACAGCGACTGGGATTGCTCGCTGGAGCCGCTCGATCATCCTGACCGCACGCGTAATCTGGCGATTCGTCTCGGGCTGCGCATGGTCCGCAGCTTTCGTGAGGAAGATGCCTTGCGCATTGAAGTCGCGCGCGCGAAACGGCCTTTTGTCGATGCCACGGACCTGACGTTGCGCGCCGAGCTGGACTCGCGCGCCGCCGAAGCGCTGGCGGATTCCGGTGCCTTGCGCGGCCTGATCGGCCATCGGCACCGGGCGCGCTGGGAAGTCGCCGGAGTTGAGGCCCAGCGCCCGCTGTTCGACGACCTGCCCAGCGAAGAAACCCAGGTGATCTTGCCACTGCCGACTGTGGCCGAAGACCTGGTGGCCGACTACACAACGCTGGGCACAACGCTGGGCCCACACCCGCTGGCCTTGCTGCGTAGGCAACTGGCTGCCAAGCGCTTTCGCAGCTCACAAGACTTGTTAAGCCTGGAAAACGATCGGACCCTCAGCGTGGCGGGGCTGGTCATTGGTCGTCAACGACCGGGCACTGCGAGTGGCGTGACCTTCGTCACCCTTGAAGATGAGTTCGGCATGGTCAACGTGGTGGTCTGGCGCGACCTGGCCGAGCGTCAGCGTAAGGTATTGGTGGGCTCGCAATTGCTGCAGGTGTTCGGGCGACTGGAATCGAAAAGCGGGGTGCGGCACCTGATTGCCCAGCGCCTGTACGACCTGACGCCGTTGCTCACCGGGCTGGATGTGCGCAGCCGGGACTTCCAGTAATCGGGCCTGTAATTTGCAGTATCAATCGGCACATCCTGCCACCGAGAAGCCCAGTATGTACAAAGACTATCCAGCCGCTTACCAGGTCAGCAAAGGCGCGGCGCTGCAAGTGGACACTGCCTTTTATGAGCGCATCCGCACGAATGCGCAGCAACGCACCCTCGTCGAACAGTTCGAAGTACCGATTCGTACCGGGAGGGCCTGGAAGGTCAAGGCCGGTCAGGTGTTTCGTGTCACCACACCGGTGGGCCCGCAAGTCGGCGATTTCAATGTCTGGAACGCCAACGACCCGCGCGAGCGCCTGTGGGCTGCGCGCACGCGGCAGTTGCAGGGTGCGCATGTCAGCACCCATGACCGGTTGTGGTCGAACCTGCCGTTTTTGCGGCCAATGGTAACCATCACCGATGACAGTCTGGCCAGTTACGGAACCGACGAGCACGGCGGCCGCCTGCATGACCTGCTCGGCACGCGTTGCGATCCCTACGTCAACAAGATGCTGACCGGCGAAGATTTTCACCATCACTGCCATTCCAACCTGACCCGCGCAGTGCTGCCGCACGGGCTGACCGAGTTCGATGTGCACGATGTGCTGAACATCTTCCAGTGCACCGGCCTGAACCATGACGACCTGTATTTCATGAAAGCCTGCCCCGCGCAGAAGGGCGACTATCTGGAGTTCTTCGCGGAAATCGACCTGCTGTGTGCTTTGTCGACCTGTCCGGGTGGCGACCTGTCACTGCCGATGTGGGGGCCTGATGCGCAGGACCCGTTGAGCGTCTGCCGGCCGCTGGGCGTCGAGATCTATGACCTCGACGCGTCGCTGCTGGACGGCTGGCAGTCCCCCGAGCGCGCGGCCTACAACGGCCTGCATGGTCTGCAGATCGCCAAGGCCGATTGGGAGCGATAACTGCTCAGGCCGCGCGCGCCATTCTGCGCAGTCCCCAGACCATCACCGCCCCCATCCCGAGCATGGCCAGCAGCAGTGCCGGGTAAGCCACCCACCAGTGCAGCGGGGCGGTCATCATGCTGAATTCCGACATGCCGCCGATCCCGGCAATCAGGTTCAACGGCAGAAACACCACATTGATCAAGGTCAGTTTGCGCAGCAGGGTGTTGGTGCTGTTATTGACCAGATTGCCGCGCGCATCCATCAGGCCGGCGAACACCGTGGAATAGATCTCCGCCTGTTTATAGCACTGGTCGTTCTCGATGATCATGTCGTCGATCAGCGCCAGGCTGTCGGCGGCGTATTGCCTGCCTTGCGCATGATTGCGCAGACGCGTCAGGACCGCACCGTTGCTGTGGATGGCGTTGATGTAATACACCAGACTTTCGCTGAGGTTGAACATCTGCAGCAAATGGCGGTTTTCCAGGGAAGAGTTGAATTTCTGCTGCAATTCCCGGGCGACCATCTTGATGACTTTCAAGTGACCCAGATAGTGATGAATGTTGTTGAACAGCAGTTCCAGAAGGATATCCAGCGGCTGGTTCAAAGGGCGGTGAGCTCCCAGCGCGCTCAAGGGTTGCTCGTCATCACAGATCAGCACCAGCTGGTCCCGGCTCAGCAGCACGCCAAAGGACGAAACGTCGAACGAGAAGCTGTCCTTGCCCGAATAGTTCTCGGGACGTTTCCAGATGACGAACAACGCATCAGGGTGAAACTCGATGCGCGAAATTTCGTCCGGGTCGAGTGCCGAGGCAACGGCGTGCTCATCAAGGTGGAATCGCTCCAGCAACAATCTGCGTTCCCCGGCATCAGGTTTGCTGAACCACAGCACCTGGGCCTTTTGCGGATCACATGCCAGCAACTGGTTGTTGTCGAGTTTCAGGCCCTGAATCATCGTTTCACCATGCCTGACCGAGGCGCTTGAGCTCCAGACGGCGGACGAACTCTTCCAGCACCAGGCTGTACAGATCATCCTGCAGATAAGCGTCTTCGATGCCGGCATCCAGGTTCGGATTATCGTTGACCTCGATCACCACCACTTGATCGCCTGACTGTTTCAAGTCCACGCCATACAAGCCGTCACCAATCAGGTTGGCGGTCTTGAGCGCCAGTTCGACCACGGCGCGCGGCGCTTCGTGCACCGCCAGCGTGCGGCATTCGCCAATCACTTCGGCACCGATCGCCTTGTGGTTGTAGATCTGCCAATGCCCCTTGGACATGAAGTACTGGCAGGCGAATATCGGTTTGCGATTGAGAATGCCGATGCGCCAGTCGTACTCGGTGTAGAAAAACTCCTGAGCCAGCAGCAATACCGAGTGCTCGAACAGCTGGGTCGTTGCCGTGTGCATTTCCTCGGGCGTGCTGACCTTGATCACACCTCTGGAAAAGCAGCCATCGGGGATCTTCAATACCAGCGGGAAGCCCAGGCGTGTGGCCACGTGCTGCAGTTCTTCAGGGCGGTCCTTGTAAAGGATTTCCGTTCGCGGCATGCCAAGATCATGGCTTTTGAGCAGATCGGTCAGGTACACCTTGTTGGTGCAGCGCAGGATCGAGGTAGAGTCATCCATGACCACCAGCCCCTCGCTTTCGGCCTTCTTGGCAAAGCGATAGGTGTGGTTGTCGACGCTGGTGGTTTCGCGAATCAGCAGCGCGTCGTACTCGGCCAGCCGGGCGTAGTCTTTCTTTTCAATCAGCTCGACATCGATGCCCAGGCGCTGACCGACGCGGATGAAATTGGCCAGCGCCTCAGGGTTGGACGGCGGCAGCTGTTCCTGCGGATCATGCAGAATCGCAAGGTCGTAGCGGGCCATGCGCCGGGAACTGGGCTGGCGCCAGACGTTGCGGCTGAAGCCTTCCAGCGCCGTGGCGAACTCATCCTGCTGATCTTCGCGCAAACGCGGCAGAGCGCCGGCCTTGATACCCGCAATATGCCAATTGTCGCGCTTGCGAAACTCCACCATCAGGATCGGGCAGGGGAAGACTTCAAACAACTGACGGGCAAGATCCTTCAACGGCTCAAGTGTGGTCTGGCCAAAGTACAGTGTCAGGGTAAACCCTTCGGTGTCGTCATAAGGGTGATCCTCAAGTGCGGTCTCCAGCAACTTGTCCAGGTCATCGAGGGCCAGGCCGTAGAGTGACTTGCGGGTCAACTCGCTGATGGTCTTTACCGAGGGAATGACATTGTGCTGGCGCGCTTCGGCCAGCAGGGAACAGTAATAACCGTGGCCCAGGTATTTGTAGCTGCGGCACAGGTTGATGACTTGCACACGCCTGCCTGCCGTGGCTTTCAGCGGTTTTTCCAGGTAGTCCTGGGCGCTGATCAGGTCTTCGCTGGGAAAGTACGATGCCCAGTCTTCGAGCCGTTCGACAATAATCACCAGTTGCCTCTGCGCTGCAAAGAGTGTTGTGGGGTCTGCACGTCGGGTTGTTGCTGAAAGCGCAAGTTGCGCAGATACTTCGTTCATCTTCACCTGTGCCGCTGACATGTGTAATCGATCCGATGGGAAACAAGTCCTTTCTATTAAGCATGTGCTTTTTGAAATGTCCCGTTTCGTTACACAACTTTTACGGCGGTGCAGATGGACTTTATATTTCGAGATGCAGTTGAAACCGATGTCGACGACTTGCTGCTTCTGGAGAACCAGTGTTTTGACGGCGACCGTCTGACCGCGCGCAGCTTCCACTGGATGATCCGCCGCGCCAATGCCAGCCTGATCGTCGCCGAGCAGGCCGGACAGCTCACCGGCTATGCGCTGGTGCTGTTTCATCGGGGCACCTCATTGGGGCGCTTGTATTCGCTGGCGATTGCCGATGCAGCGCGGGGCAAGGGACTGGGCAGACAGTTGTTGCAACGTGCCGAGCAGCAGGCCGTGGGCCGCGACTGCGCTTACCTGCGCCTTGAGGTGCGCCCCGATAACGGCGCGGCCATCGCGCTTTACGAGCGCAGCGGTTATCGGCGTTTCGCCCAGGTCGACGACTATTACCAGGACCATGCCCCGGCCTTGCGCTACGAAAAACGCATCGTTGAACACGCCCGGCTGGACAGTCGCTCAGTGCCTTACTACCAGCAGACCCTGGAGTTCACCTGTGGCCCGGCCTGTCTGTTGATGGCCATGAAAGCCCTGCAACCTGCGCGCTCGATGGGCCGTGGCGAAGAATTGCAGATCTGGCGCGAGGCGACCACGGTGTTCATGACCTCCGGCCACGGCGGTTGCAGCCCTCAGGGGCTTGCGCTGGCGGCTCTTCAACGGGGCTTCGTGGTGAAGCTGCTGGTATCGGTTTCGGGCCCGTTGTTTCTGGGCGGTGTGCGCAGTGACAACAAGAAACAGGTGATTCGCCTGGTTCACGAGCAATTCTGTGATGCGCTGCAAACCGCAGGAGTGCAGACACTGCCCAATCGCTCGTTGAATCTGCCAGGCCTGCTGGCCGACGGCGGCAAGCCGCTGGTGCTGATCAGCAGTTACCGCCTGACCCGTTCCAAGGCACCGCACTGGGTGATGGTCACCGATTGCGACAGCGATTTTGTCTACCTGCACGATCCCGATATTGATCACAGCCTGCATCGGCAGGCCATCGACTGCCAGCATATGCCGGTAAGCCATGCCGACTTCAATCGCATGAGTTGTTTCGGTGCCGATAAACTTCGGGCGGCAGTGATTGTGTTTGCCGCGCCTGTGGATGATCATGCGTGCGCTTCAGCAGACCGGCCACAGGATTCCCTACCGTGATTAAGTTCGTGCTCAAGGCTTTTTGCGTACTGGCCATCGCTGCAAGCCTGTCGGCCTGCATCAGCGCGCCGATCCCGCTGACCGCGAAAACCGCCGCGCAGCTGCAGCAACAGCCACCGGTTCGATTTCTGCTGACCTTTGACGATGGTCCGAGCGCTTCGACGTTCTACAACCCCAGCATCACCGTGCTCGACAGCCTGGCCGACAATCCGCTGCAGCCAGGCATCAAGGCGGTGTTCTTCGTGCAGACCGGCGCAACCGGTGCGGGTAACAGTGATCAGGGCCGGGCGATCATGCATCGTCAACATGAAGAAGGGCACCTGCTGGGCTTTCACACCGCCACGCCGCACCACACCAACCACCGTTCGCTGAGCGATGAGGAACTGGAGCAATCCCTGACCCAGGGCTGCGCGATCATTGCCTCGATCACCGGAGTGCCGACCACCTTGCTGCGTCCGCCGTTCTGGAACTACGACAAACGCACGTTCAGCGCCTATCAGCGCCACCATCTTCAGGTACTGCTCACGGACCTGAGTGCCAATGACGGCAAGATCTGGGGCTATAACTTCAGCCTGCGCCGCCGTTCCAACATGGTCAGCCAGCTCTCGCAGGTGCGCGAGCGCATTGCCGCCGGCGAGCTGCCTGCGGTGGATGGCGTGATTCCGGTGGTGGTGACCTTCCATGACCTGAACCGCTACACCGCGCGGCATGCGCGGGAGTACCTGCAGATTCTGGTCGACAGTGCCGGGCAGACCGGCGTGCGGCTCGCCGACAAGCCGTTCTATGACGACAGCGCGCAGTTGCAGCGCGCGGCACTGGCCCGCACGGTCAAGGCGGCGGGCGAGCCTGTCAGCTTGCCCGGTGCGTGGAGCTGGATCTGGGACCACAACGCGCACTGACGACATGCACTGACCAGGCGTCAGACCAGGGTGTTCTTGCGCACATGACCGCCCTGAACAATCATCGCCAGGTGCTCGCCCTGACCGACCAGGCAACTGATATCGCTCAGCGGGTCGCCATCCACCACCAGCAGATCGGCTATCGCACCGGCGGCGATGCAGCCCAGTTCGCCTTCACGCTGAAGGATCTGCGCCGCCACACTTGTCGCACTGCGCAGCGCTGCCAGATTACCCAGCAGTTCTGCGCGAATCTTCAATTCATGAGTCTGGTACTCATGCATTTCACCCAGCAAATCCGAGCCATATCCCATCGGAACGCCCGCTTCGGCAAACAGTAACAGGGCATTGCGCCCGGCCTGGCGCACATCCTCGATCTTCGCGACCGAGTCAGCCGGCAGCCCAAAGCGTTCGCCATATTCGGCGAGCATTTCGTAAGTGACCTGAGTAGGTACCGCAAATGCGCCTTTCTCAGCCATCAGCCGCGCGGTGTCGGCATCGACCAGATTGCCATGTTCGATGGTCCTGACGCCGCATTCGATGGCACGGCGAATCGCCCGAGCGGTGTAGGCGTGGGCCATGACGTAGGTGTTCGCCGCGGCGGCCTCATCGACGATGGCGCGAATTTCAGCTTCGCTGTATTGGGTGTTGGCAATCGGGTCGGTTGGCGAGGACACACCGCCCGAGGCCATGATCTTGATCTGGTTGGCGCCTTGCTGCAGCTCTTCGCGTACTGCCAGACGCACGTTGTCGACGCCATCCACCACGCGGGCGATGGCCCCGGCGCGGAAGCAGCAGGAGCAGGGCTCGTTGAGCAGCAATTCGCCACGTGCGCGCATGTCGCCATGGCCACCGGTCTGCGACAGTGCCTTGCCCGATGCGAAGATGCGCGGGCCGGGAATCAGCCCCATCTGAATCGAACGGGCCAACGCCCAGTCAGCACCCCCGGCATCGCGCACGGTGGTAAAACCACGGTCGAGCATCGCCGCCAGAATCGGCAAGGCGCGGTACATGATGATTGCGTTGGGTTGCAGGGCGTTCATGCCCAGGTTGGCGTTGGAAGCCAGCACGTGCACGTGGCAGTCGATCAGGCCGGGCATCAGTGTTCTGCCACCCAGATCGATGACCTGAGCGCCCGCCGGGGCCGGTTCACCCTCGGCGCGCACCGCGACAATGCGCTCACCCTCGACCACGACCTCCTGGCCTGAAATCAATTGTCCTTGTTGCACGTCCAGCAGGCGGCCGTTGCGCAGGATCAGGTGTGTGGCTTCAGTGGTACTCATTGGTAAGCTCCAGACAAGGGTTGGTGTGCCGCGGGCGCACGGTCGTGATAAAGCAGTGCGCCAATACCGCTGACGATGGCGGCGAACATGATGTAGAAGGCCGGCGCCAGGTTGCTGCCGGTCGAGGCAATCAGCCAGGTGATGGTGAAGGTGGCAAAACCGCCGAAGATCGTGACGGCGAAGTTGTAGGCCACCGAAAGCCCGGTGGACAGCACGTGGGTTGGCAGCAATTCACCGAAGGCTGCGAGGATCGAGCCGATGTAACCGGAAATCAGCAGACCGAGCACCAGTTCGAAGATCAACAGTGAAAACAGCCCCGGCATCTGGTTGATGAACAGAAACATCGGGTAGGCGCTGAGGAAGATGGCAATGGCCGAGCCCAGCAGCCAGGGGCGATGCCCGCTGCGGTCGGCCAGGGCGCCGACAATCGGCGTGGCGACGATCAGCACCGCGCCGCCCATCATGCCGGCGCTGAAGCCCATCCATGACGGCAGGCCGAGCACGCGCTGGGCGTAGGAGGGGATGTAAAACAGGATGGCATAGGTGCAGACGGTCCACAGCACGACCAGCGAAAAGCTGATCAGGGTCTGCCGCGGGTAGGTCTTGATCACTTCGCGCAGCGGCGATTCGACCGGTTTTGCAGCCTTGTAGGCAGGTGTCTCGTCAACCCGGCTGCGAATATAGAAACCGACCGGCCCGATCAGCGTGCCGATCAGAAACGGCACCCTCCAGCCCCAGCTTTCGAGCTGTGCCTGGGTCAGGTAACTGGACAGCACCGCGCCCAGCGCGGAACCCAGCAGCACCGCGACCCCGATGCTGGCCTGAATCCAGCTGGAATAGAAGGCTTTTTTGCCCTCAGGCGCATGCTCGGTGAGAAACGCCGTGGCGCTGCCCATCTCGCCACCGGCAGAGAACCCTTGCAGCAGGCGCGCCAGGACAATCAGCAGCGGTGCCAGATAGCCGATCTGCGCAAAGCTGGGGGTCAGCCCGATGATCAGTGTACCCAGTGCCATCAGCAGGATGGTCAGCGACAATGCCGCCTTGCGCCCGCGCTTGTCGCTGTAGATGCCCAGCACAATGCCGCCCACCGGACGCATGAAGAAGCCCACCCCGAAGGTCGCCAGCGCCAGCAGGTAAGACGTCAGTTCGCTGCCGGTGGGGAAAAACACCTTGGCGATGATCACCGAGAAGAAGCTGTAGACCGTGAAGTCAAACCATTCAAGGCCATTGCCGATCACCGTGGCGACCACCGCGCGGCGTGCCTTTTGTTCGTGGGTGCGTGAAGCAGGGGATTGCGGTTTGCTCACTGGATAGGCTCCTGCATGCGATACACGCAGGGAAGCCCCCTGCATAGGCTGCATTGGTTGAGGGGCAGGGTAGGTACGAGTGCGGCTGAGTCAGGTCTTTTTGCCCGTTTCAGTCGAGAGTAGGCGCTGGGCCGATTTTAAGAAAACGCTTATTACGCAGATTTGCATGCGCCAGACGCATGCAGGTTTCAGGGCGATGGTGCCAGGGTGGTTATTTCGTCTGCCAGCCATTTTTCGAAGGCGCGTGCCGCACGTCGAGGCGTCTTGCCGCTGGGTGTCAGCAGGTAATAGCCACCTACCGCGCCGACGCTCTTGCGGCAGGCGGGCACCAGCGCGCCGGACTGCACATGGCGGTCGATCATCGGCTGCCAGCCGAGCACGATGCCGTGCCCGGCGACCGCCAGATCGACCAGCACAGGATACAGATTGACAGTCATGCGCTTACGGATCAGCGAGGCATCGACACCCTGGCGGCCGAACCAGTCACCCCATGACAACCATTGACGCTGGCCGTCTTCGAGCATCAGCAGGCAATGATCCAGCAGTTGCGCGGGCTCCAGCAGGCGCCCGCCCAGATAATCGGGCGAGCAGTAGGCGTTGACCGATTCGGCGAACAGCAGACGGCCGTCGAGACCCGCCGGTGAGACTTCGCGCAGAAAATACAGCGCCAGATCAAATTCGGCGCGAATCAGCGAATCCAGCCCATCGACCACGCGCAGGCGGATATCCACGGCCGGGAAGGCGTCGCGATAACGTCCCAGCAAAGGCCCCAGCCACAAGGCTGCCACGCCGCTGGAGCATGCCAGAGTCAGTTGCTGATCGCCGCTGTGAGTGATCACCTGAGCGGTAGCCTCGGCGCACAGGGTCAGTACGCGCTGGATCTGTTCGGCATAAATCTGCCCGGCGACCGTCAAATGAATGCGCTTGTGTTCGCGACGAAACAGCGCGCGACCGAGAAATTCCTCTAGTTGCGCGACCTGACGGCTGATCGCGCTTTGGGTCAGGTTCAGTTCGGTGGCGGCACGCGTGAAGCTGCCATGCCGGACGGCAGCTTCGAAAGCGATCAGGTTCGGCAGCGGCGGAAGGGGCTCGATACGCACAGTTGCTCCTGTTGCGGGCAGGTTTTACAAAGGGTCGGGAAACGGCGTCGACAGCAGCCAGTCCCTGAACACACACAGCGATGGCAGGTTCTGAAAACGCGTGGCGTAAGCCAGGTAATAATTGCGTCCGCTGTCCAGAGGCTCGAACAGGGTGACCAGTTCGCCGCTGTGGATTTCGTCCTGCACCAGAATGCGCGGGACCAGTGCGATACCGATGCCGGCCGCGACGGCCTGGATCAGGTGCGAGGTCAGTTCGAAGCTCGGACCGGGGCGCATGATGTGGTGGTCCAGCCGATTACTGTCGAACCAGTCCGACCAGGCATTGGGCCGCGACACCACGCTCAGCAACGCATGCTGGGCCACCTGTGCCGGGGTCATCGACTGGTAGCCGGCAAGGGCAGCCGGGCTGGCAATGACCACCAGTTTTTCACTGACCAGCGGATGAGCGATGTAACCGGGCCAGTTGCCGTTGCCGGCACAGATGATCGCGTTCATTTCGCTGGCGGCGGGCGTCAGGTCGGCATGCACGATGCGTGAATGGATATGCACCAAATAGCCCGGATGCCGGGTGTAAAAGTCATTCATCCGTGGCAGCAGCCACTTCGAGCCGAAGGTCGGCAGCACGGCCAGATGCAGCGTGCCGCCTTCGGCCTTGTGCGCGATGGTTTGCAGGGTTGCACTGCGGATGCGGCCCAGTGCGGCAGCCAGCTCATGCTGATACAGCGCGCCTGCGGTGGTCAGCTCGATGCGTCTGCCATCACGCTTGAACAGTTCGACTTCCAGCTGCGCCTCCAGCGCCTGCACCTGCCGGCTGACGGCGCTCTGGGTCAGGGCCAGTTCGTCTGCGGCCTTGGTGAAGCTGCCATGCCGCGCAGCCGCCTCGAAGGCGAGCAGCAGCGACATGGAGGGCGTCAGTCTTCGGGTGTTCATTCATAAAACTCATGGAAAAACGGCAGGTTTTACGTTTGCACTGAAGCATGACACGCCGGAGAATCACGCTAACCGTTGATAACACCATGCATTCGAGCGTTTCAAAGCATACGTGCTTTGCATATAAAACGCCTAGCGAGGAAGACCACCATGATTGCGCTGTTGAAACCGACCTCCGAGCAGATCGGTCACTATGACCGTTTCCTCAATGCCCTGGCGGAGGCCGGCTTTCGTGGCGAAATAGCCCGTGACCTCGGTTCGCGCACAGTGCTGGCCACTGACAACTCCATCTACCAGCGCCTGCCACAGGCTGCCGTGTTCCCGATGGACAGCCATGACGTCGCAATCGTCGCCCGTCTGGCGGCGCGACCCGAGCACCAACAGGTGGTGTTGACCCCGCGTGGCGGCGGCACCGGGACCAACGGACAGTCGCTGACCGACGGTGTGGTGGTCGACCTGTCGCGGCACATGAACGCTATTCTCGAGATCAACGTCGAGGAACGTTGGGTGCGCGTGCAGACCGGTGTGGTCAAGGACCAGCTCAATGCCGCGCTCAAGCCGCACGGGCTGTTTTTCGCACCGGAACTGTCGACCTCCAACCGCGCCACGATTGGCGGCATGATCAACACCGATGCCAGCGGGCAGGGCAGTTGCACCTACGGCAAGACCCGTGACCACGTCCTTGAACTGTCCACGGTGTTGCTGGGCGGTTCGTACGTCAACAGCCATGCATTGGCTGCCGAGCAACTGGCCAGCGAACAGGCACGTATCGACCGCGCGGGTGACGTTTATCGCTGCGCGCAGCAGATTGCCGATACGCAGGCCCAATTGATCAAGGATGTCTTTCCACCGCTTAACCGCTGCCTGACTGGCTACGATCTGGCGCACCTGCGCGAGGAAGACGGGCGTTTCAACCTCAACAGCGTACTCTGCGGTTCTGAAGGCTCGCTGGGTTTTATCGTCGAGGCTCGACTCAACGTCCTGCCGATCCCCAAACATTCGATTCTGGTCAACGTTCGCTATGCCGGTTTCATGGACGCCCTGCGGGACGCCAAGGCCTTGATGGCGCACAAGCCGCTGTCCATCGAGACCGTGGACTCCAAGGTGCTGATGCTGGCCATGCAGGATATCGTCTGGCATGGCGTGGCCGAGTATTTCCCCCAGGACCCTGCAACGCCGACGCTGGGCATCAACCTGATCGAGTTCAGCGGCGATGAGTTGAGCGAGGTGGAACAGCGCGTTCATGCGTTCGTTGCGCATTTGCAGACTGACACGTCGGTGGTGCGCCTGGGCCATACGCTGGCGGCTGGCAGCGCAGCGGTGAACCGCGTCTACACCATGCGCAAGCGCTCGGTGGGGCTGCTTGGCAACGTCAAGGGTGAAGCCAGGCCGCAGCCGTTTGTCGAAGACACTGCCGTGCCCCCGGAAAATCTCGCCGACTACATTCAGGAGTTCCGTGCGCTGCTGGACAGCTACGGGCTGCAATACGGCATGTTTGGCCATGTGGATGCCGGCGTGCTGCACGTGCGACCGATTCTGGACATGAAGGACCCCGCGCAGGCGGCGCTGATTCGGCCAATCTCCGACGCCGTCGCCGCGCTGACAAAGCGCTACGGCGGGCTGCTGTGGGGCGAGCATGGCAAGGGCTTGCGTTCGCAATACGTGCCTGAATATTTCGGCGAGTTGTATCCCGCATTGCAGGCCCTCAAGGCCGCCTGCGACCCGTTCAACCAGCTGAACCCCGGCAAGATCGCCACGCCTGCGACGGTGCCGGAATCACGCTTGACGCTGGTGGATGAAGTGACGTTGCGTGGCGATCTGGATCGCACGATCGATGAACGCGTCTGGCAAAGCTACGACAGCGCGCTGCACTGCAATGGCAACGGCGCCTGTTACAACTATGACACCGACGACGCCATGTGCCCGTCGTGGAAAGCCACCCGTGACCGCATTCACTCACCCAAGGGCCGCGCTTCGCTGGTCAGGGAATGGCTGCGCCTGCAAGGCGAGCAGGACGTCAACGTGCTCACCGCCAGCGCCAGGGCGCGCAGTGCCAATGTGCTGAAAAGCCTTGCCGAGCGAACCGTCAACAGCGTCGCCAGGGTGGCGGGGCAGAAGGACTTCTCCCATGAGGTCTACGACGCCATGGCCGGTTGCCTGGCCTGCAAGTCGTGCGCGGGACAGTGCCCGGTGAAGGTCAACGTGCCCGAATTCCGTTCGCGCTTTCTCGAGCTGTACCACAGCCGCTACCTGCGCCCGATCAAGGATTACCTGATTGGCTCGCTGGAGTTCAGCATCCCGCATCTAGCGCGCTTTCCGAAGCTGTATAACGCGATCATGGGCGCAAGGCCAGTTCGTTACCTGCTTGAACATGTGGCGGGCATGGTCGACAGCCCGTTATTGAGCCTGACCGACTTCCGTGCGGCCTGCGCTCGCTGGAATGTGGGCATCGCCACGCCGCAGCGTCTGGCCGCATTGAGCGAGCAGGAGCGCAAGCGCACGGTGGTGCTGGTTCAGGATGCATTCACCCGATACTTCGAAACCCCGCTGGCGGCAGACTGGCTGGAGCTGATTTCGCGCCTCGGTTATCAGGTCTACCTCGCACCGTTTGCGCCCAATGGCAAGCCGCTGCAGGTGCAGGGTTTTCTGCAGGCGTTCGAGAAGGCGGCGGGTTTCAACAGTCAGTCGCTGGGCAAGCTGGCCGGGTACAGCATTCCGCTGATCGGTCTGGACCCGGCCATGACCCTGGTTTACCGCCAGGAGTACAGCAAGACGCTGGGCAGCGAGAACGTGCCCGAAGTCATGTTGCCGCAGGAATGGCTGGCGTCTACGGTCGAGGAAGGTCGTGGCGCTGCATCGGAAGATACGTACTACTTCCTGCCGCATTGCACTGAGAAGACCAACGAGCCCGCCAGTGTCGGCCTCTGGCAGAAAGCCTTCGCCCGCGCCGGGCTCAAGCTGGAGGTGCTGGCCAGCGGTTGCTGCGGCATGTCCGGCACCTATGGGCATGAAACCCGAAACGCGAAAACCAGCGACACCATTTACCGTCAGTCCTGGCAGCCGCTGGTGGCCAGGCATGGCGCTGAAGGTCGACTGGTCGCCGATGGCTACTCATGCCGCAGCCAGGTCAAACGCCAGGATGGCAAAGTGGTGAAGCATCCCTTGCAAGTACTGCTGGAGCGGGTGAGGGCGCTATAGAGAGGACGCGGAGCGTCCAGAACGGCATGACGACGCGGAGCGTCGCACGATGGTGGTTTTTTCCAGCGTGGGAATGCCTTGCGTGACGCTGCGCGTCACAGATCTGTGCCGCGCCGCTCAATCAGAACTTAAACCAGGTACTTGTTGAACCACCCCAATGTACGGTCCCAGGCCAGTTTAGCCGCTGCTTCGTCGTAACGTGGCGTGGAGTCGTTGTGGAAACCGTGATTGGCGCCCGGATAAATGTACGTTTCGTACGTCTTGCCCGCCGCTTTCAAGGCTTTTTCATAGGCTGGCCAGCCTTCGTTGATACGAGTATCCAGTTCGCCGTAGTGAATCATCACCGGCGCCTTGATCTTCACCACGTCTTCGGCATTGGGTTGACGCCCGTAGAAGGACACCGCAGCGCCCAGCTCCGGATACGCGACCGCCGCGGCATTGGCCACACCGCCCCCGTAGCAGAAACCGGTGATGCCGACCTTGCCGGTGGTCGCGTCATGCTTCATCAGCCACTCGATGGCGGCAAAGAAGTCGTTCATGAGCTTTTCCGGATTGACCGTCTGCTGCAGTTCACGACCCTTGTCATCGTTGCCCGGATAGCCGCCGACCGAGGACAGCCCGTCAGGCGCCAGCGCAATGAAACCGGCTTTGGCAACGCGGCGCGCCACGTCTTCGATGTACGGGTTCAAGCCGCGATTCTCATGTGCGACAACCACTGCCGGTACTTTCCCGGCGGCTTTGGCCGGACGTACCAGATAGCCGCGAACCTGACCATGCCCCTTGGGCGAAGGGTAGGAAACATACTCGGCAATAATGTCCGGGTCGGTAAATTCCACCTGTTCGGCCAGCGCGTAGTTGGGGCTCAACGAGGCAAGCAGCGCGCTGGCGGTGAGGCCGCCAAAGGTGAACAGCGCTGCACGATCGAGAAACTCGCGCCGGTTGATCCTGCCGTGTGCGTAGTAGTCATAAAGCTCAAGCAGTTCAGGCGCAAAGTCTTTTGCAGTAAGACGTTCCATCGGTATGCTTCCTTCCGAATCATTCAGGGCGGCCTGCATCTTGGCGGGCTGACGAGCAATACATGATCAATACAATATCCGCTCCCGATAGTATTTCCGGTGAATCAGGATCGCTACTGTAAAACGACGAAAAACCGCCATCCGTTGCTAGTGGCTGCAAACGCACAACAGGTTGTCGGTCGCGGCCTACGATCAGCGGCATGCGAAAAAGTCAGGCTTCGGATTGCACTACCGGTGCTCGATGAGGTCCATGCTCACTCCTGCAGCATGTCACGGGGTTCGGGCGCTGCAGACCAACATATTATCCAGTCGCTGTATAACGCGGCGTCGGTTCAGCCCCACAATACATCATGATCTCACCTACGCTGATGGTCATATTCCACCTGCATTTCGAGATGACGTGATGATGAGCCTTCCGGCGGAAGACCGCACCCAGCTGTTCAAGGACACGGCTACCCAGTTCTGGAAACACATCACCCCGATCGTTTATGTCGCTCTGGGCATTCACTGTGTGTTGCTGACGGTGTTCCTGGGGCTGGGCATGAAGATCATGTGGGTCGCGAACATCGTCAGCACGCTGGTTTACGTAAGCTGCATCTACCTGATCCGCAGGGGGCGGCATCGCCAAGCCGGACAACTGATGTCCCTGGAGATCATTGGCCATGCCGTGCTCGCGACGTGGCAACTGGGCTGGGAAAGCAACTTCAGCTTTTACATATTCTGCGTGATTCCCGTCATTGCCTTCACCTTTCAACTGAACGTCGTCAGACGAATTGTCTACAGCGTTGCGATCTTGATGTCGTTAGTGGGCTGCTTCGCCTTTCGTCGATATACGGGGCAGGGATCCGGTCTAAGCCAGAACGTGCTCGATGCGTTCGGTATCGTCAACGTACTCACAGCGACCACTCTGTCGATTTACGCCACTGCATTGTCGGTGCGTTTCACCTCGTCGATGCAACTGAGCCTGTTTCATATCGCCAACCGCGACAGCCTGACCAATCTCTACACGCGCAGACGAGTACTGCATCGGATACGCGAACTGGAAGCCAGGCGGAAGGGGCTGTCGGCTTCGTTGATCCTGCTGGACATCGATCATTTCAAACAGATCAATGATATCCACGGGCATGAAACCGGCGATGTGGTTCTGCAACGGGTTGCCGAGATCATCGGTTCAAGCGTGCGCAGCAGCGATATGGCGGCGCGCTGGGGCGGCGAGGAGTTTCTGGTGCTCATGCCGGACACCACGCCCGAAGATGCGCTGCGCGCGGCCGAACGTATCTGGCGGCGTATCGCCGAAGAGGCCGGGCGGATCAATGAGCGCATCATTGCCGTCAGCGCCACGGTTGCTGTGGCGACCATCGGCGCAGGCGAGGCGTTCCAGCTGGCCCTCAATCGCGCCGACACGTCGCTGTACATGGGCAAACAGCAGGGCCGGAACCGGGTAATGATCGCTGGATGAGGTGCTTGCTCACGCCAGGCGCTACCAGCGTGTAGACTTTCGCGCTTTGAACCGGGGAGCACTGTGTCGTGCTTCCTCATCGGCGATGTATCGATCAAGGCATGCTTATGGATTTGCGTCAGCTCGAAGCCTTCGCGGCGGTCATGTCGGCAGGCAGTGTCACGGCGGCAGGGAAAATGCTCGGCCGCTCTCAGCCCTCGGTCACCCGGGCCATCCAGGAACTCGAGCAGGAACTGGGCTTTGCGTTGTTCGAACGTAGCGGGCCGAAGGTCACGCCTACCCACAAGGCGTTCATGATGTATGGCGAAGTGGAAAGCGCGCTGCTGGGGGTGCGCAACATCCGCCAGCGTGCGCAGCACATTGCCCAGGAGGAGAACCACCAGATCAAGCTGGTGGCGATCTCGGCCCTGGCAGCCGGTCTGCTGCCTGCGGCCTTGTCGCGCCTGCCCGAGCATCTGCGTCCGCAACAGATTCAGTTGCAGAGCATGTCTCCGGAGAACGTGGTTCAGGCTGTCCTGTCGAAAACCATGGACCTGGGAGCGGTCAGCCTGCCCCTGGAGCATCGCGGTCTGGAAATCCACTGGATCGGCGAGGCGCCTTGTGTGGCGGTATTGCCCGCCGATTCGGCGCTGGCCGCTCATGAGGTGCTGTCGATGGAGCTGCTGCGTCAGCAAACGTTGATCACCATGGCCAACCCGTATCGCTTTCGTCGACGCATCGACAAAGCGTTTCAGGAGGCGGGTGGTCAGCCGCCGCGCATGCTGGACACCAATACGTCGTTGATTGCCATGCAGATGGCCAGGGTCGGGCTGGGCATTGCGCTGGTCGATCCGTTCACAGCGATGGGCGTGCCGGTGCAAGGCGTGGTCGTCAGACCGATCGCCTGCAACATTCCGTTTTTCTTCGGGCTGATTTCAGCCTTCGCCAGCCCGTTGTCGGATGTGGCGCGGGCGCTGATCAATGAGATTGCCGACAGCGCAAAAATTCTCTTGCCGGAAATGATCATGCACGAAGCCAGCGCGCACGATGCCCTGTTACAGAGCATTTATGCCGAGTGAGAGGAAAATACGGGTTGCATTCAGGCCCTTGCTGCGGGAACGCCTGTCATTACACGCGCAAGACTGAAAATCGGCGCAGCGCGTCCGTCAACATTCTTCGTAACGCTTCGTTTCATGGTACGCAAAGCTCTCTTACATTCCATTTGGGAATATAAATATGCTTTTTTGCGCGTTGCGAGAATAAAAATCGGCTTTTACTATTCGAATTAAGCATTCAAAGCCTTCAAGAATTCATTTGTCACACTATTGGAATGATTCTTGAAGTGCTTTGAATCAAGGCTCGGGCTCGTGGCCCGATCATTTTTTCGAGTACCGATCAATGTCCGATGTAAACGCACCCGCTGGCCTGGCCGCTTTGGAAGCTCGCTTGCAGCAGGATCTGGCCTGGCTGGATCTGCCCGCCAAGCCATGGGTCAAGCCCAGGATCAGCGCAGGGCAGGCCGTGCTCGACGTGGCGATTATCGGTGGAGGCATGGCCGGTCTTGCCCTGTCCGCAGAGCTGCGCAATCTAGGTGTAGCGGCGGTCATTTTCGATCAGTCACCAGCGGGTTTCGAAGGCCCTTGGGCCACTACGGCGCGTATGCAAACCCTGCGCTCGCCAAAGCAGTTGACCGGGCCGGCGCTGGGCTTGCCGGCGCTGACGTTTCGCGCTTGGTACGAAGCGCAATTTGGTGTCGATGGCTGGGCGTTGCTGGACAAGATTCCACGTTTGCAATGGGCCGAGTACCTGCGCTGGTATCGCAAGGTGCTGGCACTGGACGTACGCAATGAGCACCGCATTAGCCGGGTAGCGCCCAGAGCGGACGGTCTGATTGAACTGGACGTCGTCACGCCGGTACAGACGCGATTCCTGCTGGCCCGCCATGTGGTGCTCGCTACGGGTCGTGACGGTCTGGGCGGTCCTTGGGTGCCGGATTTTGCCCGACAGTTGCCGGAGCACTTGTGGACGCATTCGGCGGCGGGTTTGCAGGACAGCTGGTTCGCCGGCAAACGCGTTGCGGTCATCGGCGGTGGCGCATCGGCGATGGATAGCGCCGCCACGGCGCTGGAGGCTGGTGCAACGCGGGTCGATCTGCTGATCCGGCGCGCCGAGCTGCCGCGTATCAACAAAGGCAAGGGCGTCGGTAATCCCGGCATGGTGCATGGCTACTGGCGCCTGCCGGACATCTGGAAATGGCGCATTCGCCATTACCTCAATACCCAGCAAGTGCCACCACCGCGCGGCAGTACGCTCAGAGTGTCCGCTTCCGGCAAGGCGCGGTTCATGCTCGACAGCCCGGTGTTTTCCGTCGAAGAGAGCGCTGCCGGAGGCGTCTGGCTGCATACGCCGAAGGCACGTATCGAGGCAGATTTCGTGGTATTTGCCACCGGGTTTCGCACCGACTTCCGGCAGCGCCCGGAGTTTGCACCATTCTCTGCGCAGATCCGTGTCTGGCAGGATCGCTTCGAAGCACCAAGCGGCGAAACCGATGCTGAGCTGGCTGTGCTGCCGGATCTGGGCAACTGCTTTGAATTTCAGGAAAAGACCCCAGGCGCCTGCCCGGGGCTGAACCACATTCACTGCTTCAGTTATCCGGCCGCGTTGAGCTATGGCGCGGTGTCCGGGGACATTCCTGCCATCAGCGAGGGTTCCAAACGTCTGGCGCATGCCCTGGTCGGGCAGTTGTTCAACGAGGACATCGACCTGCATTTCGACACCATGCTCGATTACGCAGAGCCGGAGCTGCTGGGCGATGAGTGGGTGGTCAGCCAGCCAAGCGCTGCAGAGCTGCGCCAATGATCGGCTGGGCGCTGCGTCGGCTGACTCAATCGTTGCTGGTCGTTCTGTTGATGACGCTGGTGGTGTTCGTTGGCCTCAATGCCATCGGCAACCCGATGGACATTCTGGTCGGTGAAGACCTCAATCAGGCCGAGCGTCTGCAGGCCATCGCGCATTTGGGACTGGACCAGCCGCTGTGGCAGCAGTACCTGATTTTTCTCAAGGGCGCGGTTCACGGCAATCTGGGGCAAAGCTTCGTGTATCACGAGGATGCCATGCGCCTGATTCTGCAGCGCTTGCCCGCAACCTTCGAGCTGGCGTTCAGTGCTCTGTTTCTGGCGGTGGTCATCGGTGTGCCGCTGGGCATGTTTGCCGGTATGTACCCCGAGCATCCGCTGTCCCGGCTGATGATGGCCGCCAGCATTGTCGGCTTCTCGCTGCCAGCCTTCTGGGTGGCCTTGATGATGATCATGCTGTTCTCCATCACCCTCGGCTGGCTGCCGGCCAGCGGCCGCGGCGAAACCCGTGAGTGGCTGGGTGTGCAATGGTCATGGCTGACGCTGGACGGTTTGCAGCACCTGTTATTACCAGCGCTGAACCTGGCGTTGTTCAAGATTTCCCTGGTGCTGCGCCTGACTCGTGCGGGCGTGCGCGAAGTGCTGCCCCAGGAATTCGTCAAATTCGCCCGGGCCAAGGGGCTGTCACCGATGCGTGTGATGTGCATGCACGTTATGCGCAACACCATGATTCCGGTGGTGACGGTGCTGGCCATGGAACTGGGGTCGACCATCGCCTATGCCGTCGTGACTGAAAGCATTTTCGCCTGGCCGGGTGCTGGCAAGCTGATTCTCGACAGCATCAACATGCTTGATCGCCCGGTGGTGGTCGCTTACCTGATGGTGGTCGTAGTGATTTTCGTGGTGCTCAACCTGATCGTCGACGGCTTGTATTACTTGCTGGACCCACGCGTGCGCATCGAGGCATCCCGATGAATGTCATTGAAAAAGCCCCGATCGGCAGCACGCTGCTGCAGGCCCAGTCGCCCTGGCGACGAGTGCTGACCGAGTTCTTCAGCTCGCCCACGGCGGTGACGGGCCTGGTGGTCCTGCTGCTCATTGTGCTGGTTGCAGCTCTGGCGCCATGGATTGTGGTGCAGAACCCCTACGACCTGATGCAGCTCAACGTCATGGACGCGCGCATGCCGCCTGGCAGCCTCAATGGCGACAGCGGTTACACCTATTGGCTGGGCACTGACGGGCAGGGCCGCGATCTGGTCTCGGCGATTATCTATGGCCTGCGCATCAGCCTGTGGGTCGGCATTGGCTCGGCGTTGATTGCGGCAGTGCTCGGTACGCTGCTCGGGCTGGTGTCTGCGTATGTAGGCGGCTGGCTCGATGCCTTGCTGATGCGTCTGGTCGACCTGCTGCTGTCGTTTCCGGTGATTCTCATGGCGCTGATGATTCTTGCCTGGCTGGGCAAGGGTGTCGGCAACGTGATGCTGACCCTGATCTTGCTCGAATGGGCCTATTACGCGCGCACCGCACGCGGTCAGGCGCTGACCGAAAGCCGCCGTGAATACGTCGATGCGGCGCGCGGGCAGGGCGTGGGGCCGCTGCGTATTGTGGTGGGTCACATTCTGCCTAACTGCCTGCCACCGCTGATCGTGATCGGCGCCTTGCAGATCGCCCGCGCTATCACACTGGAAGCAACCTTGTCGTTTCTCGGCCTGGGCGTGCCGGTCACCGAGCCGTCGCTGGGGCTGCTGATTGCCAACGGCTTTCAATACATGCTCAGCAATGAATACTGGATCAGCCTGTTCCCAGGCTTGGCGCTGTTGATCACGATCGTTGCGATCAATCTGGTCGGTGACCGTTTGCGCGATGTCCTGAACCCGAGGTTACAGCGATGAGCCTGCCTGAAATGTCGTCTGTGCCTGACGCAGTCCAACAGCCGACCCTGGATGTGCGCAACCTGTGCACTTCGTTTCATACCCGCGCCGGGGTGCTGCCGGCGGTGCGCGATGTGTCACTGCGCGTAGAGCCGGGACGCATTCTGGGTCTGGTCGGTGAGTCCGGTTCGGGCAAGTCGGTCACCGGCTTTTCGATCCTCGGCCTTGTCGATGAGCCTGGGCGCATCAGCGGTGGCCAGGTGCTGTTCAAGGGCAGCGATCTGACCAGACTGTCCGCCTCGCAACTGCGTAGCATTCAGGGCAATCGGGTAGCGATGATCTTTCAGGACCCGATGATGACCCTCAATCCGGTGCTGCGGGTCGATACGCAAATGATCGAGGCCGTACGAGCCCACAGCCCGCTGAGCAAGCGCGAGGCCCGCGAACATGCCAGCCGCACGTTGGCGCTGATGGGCATCGCCAGCCCGGAAGAACGTTTGCGCGCCTATCCGCACCAGTTGTCCGGCGGCATGCGCCAGCGGGTGGCGATTGCCATTGCACTGCTGCATGCACCGGACCTGATCATCGCTGATGAGCCGACCACCGCGCTGGACGTGACCATTCAGGCGCAGATTCTCAGTGAAGTGCAGAAGCTGGTGCGCGAGCAGGGCACTTCACTGATCTGGATCACCCATGATCTTTCCGTGATCGCAGGGCTGGCTGACGATGTGGCGGTGATGTACGCCGGACGCATCGTCGAGCAGGGGCCGGTCGCCGATGTCCTGGATCGTCCGCAGCATCCCTATACACAGGGGCTGATCGACAGCCTGCCAAGTCGCAATCAGCGCGGCCAGCGCCTGCGGCAGATCCCGGGCATGGCACCCGACCTGCTGTCGATGCCGGTCGGTTGTGCTTTCGCGGCGCGCTGCCCCAGAGCCTCGCAGATTTGTGCACAGGAGCCTCAACCCCACGAGGCGCGACCGGGCCAGACGGTTCGCTGTTTTCATCCAGGAGCGGCCGATGCCCAGTGATCAGATTCCCCTCATCGAGCTGCATCAGGTCAGCAAGACCTTCGGCAAAGCCGTGGATGAGCGCTCCCTTCAGGGGCTCCTGCAACGGCTGCACCTTACCCGTGCAAAACCGGTGACCCATGCCGTGGATCGTGTCGATCTGCGCATTGCGCGCGGTGAAGTGGTCGGGCTGGTGGGCGAGTCAGGCTGTGGCAAATCGACCCTGGGGCGCATGGTTGCCGGTCTGCTGCCGGTCTCTTCAGGCACTACACTGGTGGACGGCAAACCGCTGGAGAGCCTGACCCCGCAGGAGCGCAAGGCGCTGCGCCTGAAAGTGCAGATGATTTTTCAGGACCCATCATCGAGTTTGAATCCGCGCCTGCGGGTCGACCGGATCGTCGGCGAAGGTGCACTGTTGCACGGCCTGACCGACCGCAAGGGCGCAGATGCTTACGTCAGTGCGCAATTGCAGCGCGCCGGGCTCAGCCCGCAATTGCGCCAGCGCTATCCGCATCAGTTCAGCGGTGGCCAGCGCCAGCGCATCGGGATTGCCCGTGCGCTGGCGGTGCAACCGGAACTGCTGGTGTGCGACGAGTCGGTGGCGGCGCTGGACGTGTCGATTCAGGCGCAGATCCTCAACCTGTTCATGGACCTGCGCGACGAGCTGGGCCTGACCTATCTGTTTATCAGCCATGACCTGGGCGTCGTCGAGCACCTCTGCGACCGGGTCATCGTGATGTACCTGGGCCGTGTGGTCGAGACCGCTTCAGTCGATGACCTGTTCGCGCGGGCCAATCACCCGTACACCCAGGCTTTGCTGGCGCAGATCCCGCGCTTCGATATTCGCAGTACCCGTTATGACGCGATCCAAGGGGAAATCCCCAGCCCGCTTGACCCGCCTGCCGGGTGTCATTTCCACCCTCGCTGCCCGCACGCCATGGCGCGCTGTCGCGAGGAAGTTCCAGCGCTGCGGGAGGTTTCGCCGAATCACCAGAGCGCCTGTCACCTGAATGACCAACGCTGAACGGGCAGCTCAAGCCCGTCACCCTCTGCCATTGCGTACAAGGAATTACCCATGAAACCACTCGTTCGTTCGTTGCTGGCGTCGGCCCTCTTGCTGGCCGCCGGCAGTGTCACTGCACAGGACTTGCGCATCGGTTACGCCGACCCGGTCTCGTCCCTCGATCCACAGCTCAATAACTATGCCGGAGACCGCTCGGTAGCCTTGCATGTCTTCGAGTCGCTGGTCAGCCGCCGTGATGACAAGACCTTGCCAGGTCTGGCCAAGAGCTGGAAGGTCGTGGACGACACCACCTGGGAGTTCGCCCTGCGTGATGACGTCAAATGGCAGGATGGCACGCCGCTGACGGCTGATGACCTGGTCTTTTCCTTCGAGCGCGCGCGCAGCGTACCTGGCAGCGTGGCTTCTTACGCAGGTGCCATGCGTACCGTTGAATCGATCAAGGCCAAGGACGATCACACGCTGATCATCAAGACCCGTTCGCCCAACGCCAATCTGCTGCCGGACATCGACTCGATCTATATCGTCAGTCGCCACGCCGGTGCGGCAGCCAGCAGCGCCGATTACAACTCGGGCAAGGCGATGATCGGCACCGGGCCTTACCGGTTTGTCTCGTTCGTGCCGGGCGATCGCACGATATTCGCTCGCAATGAAAATTACTGGGGTGGCAGACCGACCTGGGACAAGGTTGATTTCCGTTTTATCGCCAACGCCGCCAACCGTACCGCGGCTTTGCTGGCGGGCGATGTCGACGTGATCGACAAGGTATCGCCTACCGATGTGGCGCGCCTGCGCAAAACGCCGAACGTCAATGTCTTCGCTTATCAGGGATTGCGTGCGCTGATCATTCAGCCGAGTTTCCGTGCTGGCCCGAACGAGTTCATTCGCGACAATGCGGGCAAGCCGCTGGCCGAAAACCCGCTGCTGGATGTACGTGTGCGCAAGGCGCTGTCCCTGGCGATCAATCGTCCGGCCATCAACGAACGCATCATGCAAGGCACCGTCACCGAAGCCAATCAATGGATGCCGGCCAACACGTTCGGTTACAACCCGCAGATCAAGAATATCCCCTATGACGTCAAGCAGGCCAAGGATCTGCTGGCGCAGGCAGGCTTTCCTGAAGGCTTTCAACTGACTGTGCATGTGCCGGGCGACCGTTATCCGCAGGCACCGGAGGTCATGCAGGCGGTGGCGCAGTTCTGGACACGGATTGGCATCAAGGTTCAGCTGGAGGTATTGCCGTGGGCGGTGTACGCGGGCAAGGCCAATAAGAATGAACTGGCGATCAGCGTGATTGCCTGGGGCAATGGCACCGGCGAAGCGGCGTATGCCCTGACCAATATTCTGACCACGGTCGATAACAGCAAAGGGCAGGGCGCTTCCAACTGGGGCCATTACAGCAATCCGCTGGTGGACAAAGCCCTGGCTGACTCAACCGCCGAATTCGACGAGGCCAAGCGGCGCAAGATTCTCCAGGACTCGGTGCAGATTGTCAGCGACGACGTCGGCATCATCCCGCTGTTCCATTACCAGAACATCTGGGCAGCGCGCAAAGGCCTCAAGGTCGAACCACTGGTCAGCGATCGCACTGCAGCGACCATGGTCACCGAGCAGCCTTGATTATCTTCCATTGACGCGCCGCTTTTGCGAGCGGTTGCGCGAATGCAACCACAGCATCGCAGGACCTTTCATGACATCGACCACTGAACATTCAACGATACCGGACGTGCTCGACAGCCTGCTGGGCATCGCACCGGGCAGCCCGCTGCACGCGGTTCGCCATGCGCGAGACAAGGTGGCCCTGGCAACCCAGGGCAGTCAGGACTTGTTTTTCGACCCGGCGCTGGCGCACAACCTGTCGCTGAACGAGCGCCTCTGGGTGGCTTATTACGCAACGCTGCTGAGCGCGCAGCCGACCCTGAGCGGGTATTACCTGTCGCAATTGCAGGCGGCAGGCGCCGAGGCTAACGTGCTGGCCGATGTGGACGCCAGCCAAATCGATCTGCTGGAGGATCAACGCCTGGCGGCGATCCTGCGCTTTACCAGGACCTTGATCGAGTCTCCGGTACACGGCGATAAAAGCGCATTGCAGGCGCTACAACATCAGGGGCTGAGCACCGCTGAAATTGTGGTACTGGCACAACTGATCGCTTTTCTGTCCTACCAGGTGCGTCTGGCCGCAGGGCTGGGTGCTTTAAAGTCTGCCGGAGCAGCCTGATGAGCGAACTCATAGAAATTGAAGGTTTCACCAATCAGGTGCTGGGCTGGAAAGCCTGGTTGCCCACCGTGGACCTCGACAGCGCGAGCGCCGAGCAGGTCGCTGTGCTTGAAGAAAGCCACCCGCAAGCCAAGACCTCGGATTACTACCTGACACTGGCCCATCATCCGGACATTCTTCGCCAGCGCTCTCAGGCGTTCAACGCAATCATGTACGCACCCGGCGGCCTGTCGCGCGCCGAGCGAGAGCTGGCAAGCACGGTGGTGTCGCGTATCAACCGCTGCGTGTATTGCGCGTCGGTGCATGCGCAACGCTTCGAACAACTGGCCAAGCGCAATGACGTCATCGCCCAGGTGTTTGCCGACCCCGCAACGGCCGGCACGACGGCACGTGAAAAAGCGATCGTGCAGTTCGCCATCGACCTGACGCTTGAACCGGCTTCGCTCAACGCCGGCCATATCCAGGCGCTATACGAACAGGGGCTGGACGAGACACAGGTGCTGGACCTGATTCACGCCATCTCGATATTCGCCTGGGCCAACCGGCTCATGCTCAACCTGGGGGAGCCGGTGTTTCCCGAGGTGTGAGGGTGGCAGCGGCCAGTCCCAGTGCTTGAGGTGCAGTCTGGCCCGGTCGTTGCAGGTTCACTGCATAAGTGAACACGCGACCCGGACACGATTGAGGTAATGGAATGCTGATAGCACACATTTCGGACACACATGTACGGCCCAGAGGGCAACTCTATCAAGGCGTGGTGGACTCCAACGCCATGCTGGCCGCCGCCGTCGATACGATAAACGCCTTTGATCCAGCACCTGATCTGATTTTATTCAGCGGTGATCTGGTGGACGAGGGGCGGCCCGAAGAGTACGCGATGGCCCGGGAGTTGCTGCAGCCGCTGCGGCAAAAACTGCTGATGATACCGGGCAACCATGATCACCGGCAGAACCTGCGCGACGCTTTTCCCGAGCACGATTACTTCATCAATGCTCAGGATTGCAGTTTCGTCTACTCGGGTTCTGCCCCGGTGCGCGTCATCGGTCTGGATATCAGCGTCCCGGATCAGCATCACGGCGATATGACCGACACTGCGACCCAGTGGCTGGATCGCACACTGGCGCTGGAGCCGGACAAACCAACGCTGATCATGATGCATCAGCCACCGTTTTCCAGCGGCATCCCCTACATCGATGCGTACCGTTGTGAAAGGGGCGAGCGGCTGGCAGAGGTGGTCTGCAGATACCCGGCCATCGAGCGCATCGTCTGTGGGCATATTCATCGCTTCATGCAACTGCGCTTCGGCGGGACGCTGATGTGTACGGCGCCGAGCACGACGACGGCCATCGCCTTGCAACTGCACCCCGAGGCTGCCGACGCTTCCTATGTCGAACCGCCTGCATTGCTGCTGCATCACTGGAAAGCCGACACGGGCCTGATCACCCATTGGGTGCCGATAGGTCGCTTCGAAGGGCCTTTTGACTTCGCCTGAACGGGGATGACCCTGACAGCGCAGGCTGTCAGGTCGCCTGCTCCTTGGCCAAATTGACCAGGATGATGCCCGCGATGATCAGGCTGATGCCGCCAATGGCCATCAATGTGGGCACCTGCTGATAACGAAACGCTGCAATAACGGTGATCAGGGTAATGCCCAGTCCTGACCACATGGACGTGATCAGTGACATGGGCAAGTCCCGTTGTGCATACCCCAGACACACGATCCCAAGGCCATAGCCTGCTATCGAGGCAATGACCGGGACCCAGCGTGTGAAGCCGTTGCTTTCTTTGAGTGCAATGGTCGCTACTGTTTCGGCGACGATACCTGCAAGGAGGAACATATAAGCTTTTATGAGCATGACGGCAGATCGCTTTTCAGGCATTCAGGATGGGAGAGAGATGATGCGGTCGGCGTAAAACCCGTTAAACGGGGTACGCAAGGACACCGAGTAAGCGCCTGTCGATTGGAACTCCAGCCAGTCACCCTCCCTGATATCGCTGGCGAGCGTGTAGGGGAAAGCCAGGCGATCCATGCTGTCGCACGTAGGGCCGAAGATATTGAAGGTGTTTTCCGCTGCACCGGTGTAAGGGGCGGCGTCTCGCCACACGCGTGCGGGAAATTGCAGCCATTGCTGGGCTGAGAGCAAGCCGCCAAAAATACCGGCACCGCAGAAAACACTGTGTTCACGTCTTGAAAGCACCCGTGCAAACAGCGACATGCCGCCGTAGACCAGGCCACGACCCGCTTCGCAGATCAGGTTCAGATCCTTCAATGTCGGGCTGGTCTGAATGTGCTCGCAGACTCTGCCAACCAGCTCCGGCGTGTTACCCATTGAGTTCAGGTAATTGCCCGGAAACCCGCCACCGATATCCAGATGCCTGACATGCTGGGCGGTGTCACGCACGATGGCGTCGGCGTCATCGAGGGCCGCGAGCCACGGGCCATCTTCAATGGCTTGTGAGCCGACATGGAATGACAGCCCGAGTGACCAGTCAGTGCTGGAAGCCACTCGATGCACCAGTTGCGTCGCCAACGCCGGGCTTGCCCCGAATTTGCCTCTGAGATCGTAAACCGCCGTCGACTCGGAGGGCGCGTAGCGTACGAACAGGTTGATCGTGCTGTCGCGCTCGGGCAGTACGTCCCGCAACTTCAAGAGTTCCTCTTCACTGTCGAGCACAAATGAACGCACGCCATATCGATAGTAGGCCTCGTGCAGGCAGTGGCGCGATTTCACTGGATTCATCAGATACTGAACTGCGTCGGGCAGCGTGTTGTGTACCGTCTGCACCTCGGCAAGCGACGCCACGTCAAAATGATTGATACCTCCCTGGCTCAAGGCTTCAAGCACCTGCGCGAGTGGATTGGCCTTCATTGCATACAGCACGGTACCTGGAAAACAGTCACTGAATTGCTGCGCATTTCGGGTGATCCATTGTGGGTCAACGGTATAGAAGGTGTCGTTAGTCTCATCGGCTAATTGTGCAAAAAGTGTGTCCACGTTGAACGCCCCTGATTGAGAAGTGCGAGTAAGTTTCGAGCAAGCTTCGTGCCATCACTTTATCAGGTGGTTGAACAACTTAACGAGAACGGTTTAATAAACATGTATACAAGACGCCCCACCAAAACAGGGCGATTTTGAAGTGTTCGAATCGCTATGGTGCAGGTAATTGTCGGCATATAAATAATAAACATAGATAGCACTTTGCTATTTCTAAAAGTGGCTTATAAATAATTTGATACACATATTAAAGTTGTCATATTCACTGCCTGATCGCAAAAAAATCATTGAATTTAAAGGCTTGGCAATCGGCCGCTAACGCTTCGGGTCCGCGTTGGCGATTATCTGACGCCTTGCCAATACACGATCATCAATAGCGGTGGCACGCCACTTGCTGGGTACCCATCGTGAAGTAATGGGGCTTGTTCCATTGCATCAGCGCTCGTGTTAACGACGACGAAGTAATTCATGGTCATGGATCAGGCAGGTGGCTGCTCGGCAAGCCGAATAGCAGCCCCAATGAAGTCACCGTTATCGAGTGGAAGGTATACATGGACTTTCGTGCTTTTTATTCAGGCAATGCTCAGCAGTTTTTGGCCACGCGCCAACTTGCTTTTTCCGAACTGGAAGAGGTTGTAAAACGCCAGTATGCCGATGCGCAACTGGCTCTGATCAGCAGTTCTCCAGTGCATGGCATCGCTAACGCGGCCAGTGATATAGATTTGATATGTGTGACCGATGATCGGCAGTCCGATCAATCGATGGCCTCGCAGATTTACCACAATGAACACCATATGGAAGTGGTGGCGTTTGCCCGCGAAGAAGTTCACAACGCGTTTTCCCAACTGGCGACGGACGCACACAAAAGCACCGCCCAGAAACTCGTTGCGTTCAAGCAGTGGGACAAGCAGCAGGCGGTGTCGCGAAAGTACCTGGAGCGTCTGGTCTGTGCAGTGTCGACCGATCAGTCACTGCCTTATCTGGACAGCCAGAAGGACTTGAGCTCGATCTGGTCTGCTGCGGCGTTCGATGACTTTCGCCAAAGTGCCTGCTTCTCGGTGCTGGCCTGGCGCAGTGGCGAATACCGCGCGGCCGCCGCCTATACCTGCAACGCCGCACTGTTTCTGATGAACGCGACGCTGGCCAGCCACGGCTGGGTCAACTCCAATCGCAAGTGGACGCTGTTGCGCTGGGACCACGCGCTCAACAGGCACGGCATGCTGACTGACGACGGCCTTGCACATGCCATCGGGCAACTGTGGCAACGCGCCTATCCGGCCTGTGGCAGTGGATTGCAGGGCGCGGACCTCATGCAGCTTTGTGAATTGACTCAACTCGCCGAGCAGACGTTCGCCTGCGAGGCCGCTTACGCCGAGCTGAAGCCGGGTATCGAGCGCTCCGCCGCCAGCAGGTTTTTGCCGGGGGTCGACTTCGTGCTCACCGGCAATCAGCAGGCGACCCTGTTGACGCATGTGGATGTACCGGAATTGCACAGCACCCGCCCGATCGATCTGGCCGAGCAATCCCGGGAAGTGGCTGCGTGTTTTCTGCGCGCCGCACGGGCGGGGCTGGTCAGTTTCTCACTCAAGGACCAACACCCTATGCAGGGAGCACACGCATGATTGCCAGCACACAAGCCGTTCGCCAGTGGTTTCCCCGGCTCGGTGGCGGCTATGTATACCCGGCGGGCCCCTACACGCAAAAGCTGATATCGGTGGCCTGGTTGCTCATGACCGAGCTTGAGGCGTACCTGGAAGACCTCGAAGGCGCGGCAGACGAGCCGCTGGTGGTGGATGCGCTGAGAATCAAGCTGGCCGAACTGATGGTCGACATCGACTGCCGACTCGCCGGTGCCGATACCCCGAACGAGCTGCACCAGTTCGCGCTGTTCAGCGAGTACGGTCTGACCGACGTCATTGCCCACACAGGCCCCGTCGCCGTCGAATGGCTCGGTGTTCCCGCTGACAGTGCTGTAGGTCAAGACCTTGAAGCAGAGCGGTTGATCGAACTGTTCAAGGAACTGCTGGAAGCCTTTCCCGGGAAATTGTTCAACCCCTTGCTGCCTGGCACTCAGGGTCAGGTTTTGCGAACCCTGCGCGACTGGGACCGCTCCTGCCGCCTGGCAGGTGGGGATGCTGCCTTTCTGGCACCTTTGATGAGGTCTCTATGAACAGTCATGTCATGACCGCGCCGGCGAGCGTACCTGCGCGCAAATCCTCATTCGTCGAACGCTACGGTGCGGTGTTTGGCCGTGAACAAGGCCTTATGTTGCGCATGGCCGGTCTTACCGCAGCCGAGCACTCGGCCGAAGGTTCGTGGATAACCGATGACACCGGCCGCCGCTGGCTGGACTTCGGTTCCTTCGGGTTGCACCTGCTGGGCCATCGGCACCCTCAAGTCGTGGCTGCGCTGACGCGACAGGTCGCATCACTGGGGCTTTCCAGCCGGATACTGGCCAACGAATCCAGTCTGAGCGCCGCCGAGCGGCTCGTGAGGTGTGTCGGCCGTCCGGGCAACGGTGTGCTTTACGGCAACAGCGGTTCTGAGGTCATCGAAGCAGCCCTCAAGCTGGTGCGCATGCAGACCGGCCGGCGGCGAGTCATCGCATTGACCCACGCCTACCATGGCCGGACCAGTGGCGCGCTTGCGGTCAGTTATGGCTATCGCGGGCACGCTGCGCTGATGCACGCCGAAGATGTCGTGTTCATTGCTGCCGGTGATCTTGCTGCTGCACGCCATGCGCTGGCAGAGGGCGATATTGCCGCCGTAATCGCCGAGCCGATTCAGGGAGAGGGCGGAATCAGGCCGGTCGACCTGGATTTTCTGGGCGAACTTGCCGGTCTGTGTCGCGAACATGGCGCGTTCATGATCCACGACGAGATTCAGTCCGGTCTGGGGCGCAGCGGATCGCTGATCTGCGGCGCGCCCGCCGACATCGTCGTGTTCGGCAAAACCCTGGGCGGCGGTGTTTTTCCGGTGGCTGCCGCGATTTACGACAGCAGCCGCTTCGGTGCACCGGCGCGTGATCCGGTCGTGCATGCCTCTTCCTACGCTGGCAGCGCCCTGGCTGGAGCCGTGGTCAACGCTGTGCTCGACGTGGTCAGCGATCCCGCATTCTGTCAGCGCGTCAACGAGCTGGGGCAGGTGGCCATGAGCATTCTGCGTGCGCGTTTACAGGACTGTCCCGCCGTGGCTGAAGTGCGTGGCAGCGGTCTGATGATCGGGGTGGAATTCACCTCCAGCAACTACGTGGCGCAGACCCTGATCGAGGCCGCGCAGCGCAATGTGCTGCTGGCTTTCTGCCTGAGCGCAACCTCCGTGCTGCGGGTGTATCCCGACGCGACCATCTCCCGAGACCACCTCGAACAAGGCATCAACAGTTTCTGTGATGCCGTCGATGCGGCTTATCGCTCCATTCAATGACGGAGATTTCCTATGCCTGATGTATCAACCAGTGTTCTTCTCGGCGACTTCGAGCCTGGCGAGGTCTGGCCGATTCTCTCGGACTTCGCTCGCTATCCCGACTTCATGAGCGATGTGCTCGAGGTTATCGTTCACCCCCGGCAAAGTGAATGCGTTTCCAGTACGTGGCGCGTATTGATCAATGGCAGCGAGCTGACCTGGACCGAGCAGGACTGGCTGGTAACGGACGAACGCATCGAGTTCAAGCAGACCGATGGCGACCTTGAGGTCTGGTACGGCGAGTGGCTGCTGATCCAGCGCGAAGACGGCTTGCACGTTGACCTGAACGTCACCTTCGACCTCGGAATCCCGTCGCTGGCCGAAGTCCTGCACCCTATCGGTGAACGGGCGATTCGCGCCAACAACGTTCAGATGCTGGACGGGATACGCAATCAACTGCTCGCTCGCCGTCATCAGCGGGTTGCGGCAGGGGCTGCTGATATGCGCTCGACATTGATCATCACCGGGGCCAGCGGTGCGCTGGGCTCCTGGTTCGTGCGCGACTGGCTCAGTCAGCATCCGGCGTCGCATGTGATCGCCTTGTGCCGTTCCACGCAGGCGGCCAGTCGCTGCCTGCAGGATTTGCCTGAGCACAGCCGCTCGCGGCTCGACTGCCAAATCGCCGACCTTACAGACGCCGAGTCCCTGAATGCGCTCGCCGCCACGCTGCCCGCTATCGAGTGCGCCACAGCAGTGCATCTGGCTGCCGATGTGGCATGGGACAAGACCTTCGACGAGATGCACGAGTTGAATGTCGAAGGTGCGCAGCTGTTCTGCGGCTTTGTCCAGAAGCTGGTGCGCAAGCCTCATTTCCTTTATGTGTCCACAGCGTTCACCCGTTGTGAAGGCTGGACCTATCGCAACGGTTACGAGGAAAGCAAGGCAGCCGCAGAGCGTGGTTTGCGTGAGACCTTCGGCACGCAGATGCCGATTTCCGTGTTCAGTTGCAGCCTGGTCATTGGCGCTACCAGCGATGGTGCAATCAGTCGTTTTCACGGCCTGTACCCGCTGATTCGCTTCATCAATTCCTTTGCGCCGCCTTTTCTGGTCGGCAATCGCCAGGGGTTGTTCGATCTGGTGCCTATCGATTGGGTGGTGGACGAATTGATCCATCTGGTCAGTCATTGCGTGGCCGGTGGCGAAGCACGTGAGGTCGTCGCCTCGGCGGGGGATGCACGCCTGCCTTATGAGCAGGTGATCCGCATCATCGAGTCGCGCGTCGACCATGCTCGGCAGCAAGCGGGTATTGCGCCCTTGACCCCGGCACCGATCCTGCGCAGCCGCCAATGGGCATTCCTCAAGCGCTCGCTGGTCGCATGGCGGCCCGAAGGTATTTCGACCCGGGATTTCCGCTATTTCGAGCGCCTGTTGCAAATCTATGGCGTGTACGCCGAAAGCGATCTGGTCAGGCCACCGTTGAATGTCCGTAACCCGGCACCCGGCGCGGAGGTGTTTTTACCCAAAGCGGTGGATTACTGGCTGGCTCATGCGCCCGACGCGCGGCTAAGCCTGGACAAGCTTGTCGCGAAATCGGCGGCAATGCACGGTTAGCAGGCCCTTTCAACGATTGAACGGGAGATGGAACATGGCAGACACAATCGAACTCGACACGATGGACAGTGGCGCTTACGACCGACGCTCCGAGCGCGCCACATTGGCACGCGACAACCTGTCACTGACCTCGGATCTCAAGCAACTCAGCCACTGGCGGCAGGCATTGCAGATAGGCGTGCAGTGGGCTGTGATCGTCGCCGCAGTCACGCTGGCTGAAGTCAGTGACTCGACGCTGGTGTGTCTGATCGCAGTAGTCGTCATTGCGACGCGACAGCACGCGTTGCTGGTACTCATGCACGATGCGGCGCATTTGCTGATCAGCCGTGACAAGCGGCGCAACGATCTGATCTCCAATGTGTTCCTGACGTTTCCTCTGACGTTGAGCACGTCACGCTACCGGGCTCACCACATTGCCCACCACAAGCACCTCAACACGCTGGACGATCCGGACTACGCCGATGCCTTCGCACCCGCCAGTTCCGGGTTGTTCTGGCAGGTTCTGCTGCGCGACATCAGTGGGCTGTCGACCCTGCAATCGCTACGCACGATGGACAGCTTCAGCGTGATCGGACTGTTCACTCACCGCGTGCCGTCGACCCGCATCGAGCGCTATCAGGCAATGGCCTTTTATGCCTGCGCCGCACTGCTTATCACGGCGTTGCAGGCCTGGCCGGGCGTGCTGTTGTACTGGCTGGCGCCCCTGGTGTTCTTTCTGCCGCCGATTCTGCGCATTCGCAGCCTGTCGGAGCACGCAGGGCTTTCGACCCAGAGTGTGAAGCGCGATGCACGCAGTGTCAGCCCCGGCTGGCTGGAACGAGGGCTGTTCGCGCCGTGCAATATCAATCGGCACTGGGAGCACCACCTTTTTCAACAGATACCCAGCTATCACCTGGGCACCTTGTCCCGACGCCTGGCGCAACGCCTGCCTGGTTCGGCTGCCGCCTGCAGCACTCAGGGCTACCTCTTGGGGGAACGCAGTATGCGCGCCGAATTATATGGTGCCAACGGCCGAGCGCGTGCCGTGGCCTCTCTGGATCAGGAGGCTTGAACCCATGATGCTGACCGGTTCTGAAATAGTGAAGATGCGCGAGGTCGGCAGTGTCGTCATCGAGCCCTTCGACCCCGCCCATGTCGAGGTCAACTCGTACGGCTGTCACCTGGCGGATCTGCTTCTGGAGTACCGCAGCGACCGCATCGATCCTCACGGTGAGCTGGAGGTGGTCGAGCACCATATTCCGCCCGAAGGCTTCGTGCTGTACCCCAACCGTTTTTACCTGGGCGCCACCGCCGAGCAGATCGGCGGTATCGATTTTGCCAGCGAGCTTTACGCCAATGTGTCCACGGCGTCCTGTGGCGTTTTCATCCAGACCAGTGCGCCGCTTGGTCATACCGGTGCGGCCATCAGCTGGACGCTGGAAATCGTCGTGACTCAACCGGTGCGGGTCTATGCCGGCACCAAAGTGGCCAAGGTCTGCTTCTGGGCGAACTTCGGCATGACCACCTGCTACGCGGGACGCTACTTGGGCTCCAAGAGCACCGTGCCCTCGAAAATCATTCTGGATTGACCATGATATTGACCGGTAGTGAAATCGAAAATCGCGTGCGTTCGGGTGAAATCGTCATCAGTCCGTTTTCCCATGAGAACGTCAATCCCAACAGCTACAACTTCCGCTTGCATGACCAGATGAAGGTCTACGAAGACGATGTGATCGATGTGCGCGCCGAGGCGTCGACGCGAACCATCGAAATCGGTCCGGAAGGCTTTGAATTGCAGCCCATGAAGCTGTATCTGGCCTCGACCATAGAAACCATGGGCAGCACCCATTTCGTACCTACCTATGCGGCTCGCTCTTCGATCGCCAGGCTGGGCATGTTCATCAACCTGTCGGCGCCGCTGGGCGACATCGGCTTCGTCGGGCGCTGGACCTTGCAGCTGTATGCGCTCAACCGCATACGGGTTTACCCCGGCATGAACATCGGTCAAATGATGTTCTGGAACGTCAAGGGCGATATCGAGCTGTATTCCGGAAAGTACCAGGGCGCGACCGAGGCCTTCGCGTCACGGATTTTCATGGATTTCGAGAAGACGCCGCGTCCGCAGCCGCTGGTGCCCAACCTTGCGCCATTCCCCGCGGCAGCAGCCCAGGAAGAGCTCGATCCCGCGGCCGATGCGCTGGCGGCCAGACCCGGTCGAATGGCCACCGATATTCCACTGATAGCAGGAGGCCGTCGTGTCCAGTAAATACTTGACCTTGAAACACCTTGCCGGTGATCTGCCGGTGCCCGCCCTGAGCGCTCTGCAAGATGCCGATTACCGCGTGTTATGGCAGGACTTTGCCAGCCGCAAACAGGCCATTGAGGACACGCTGAAAACCGTGCGCATCACCGCTGGTGCCTTCCTTGACGAGCACATGGACAGAATCGCCCGGCTGGCCGAGTTCGAATGGAGTGAAGCCGCCGACAGCCATCTTCAGACATTGCTCGGGCAGGCAGGCTTTGATGCCGACAGCGAACTTGCCGTGCGCTCTTCGGCGAATATCGAGGATGGCAACCAGCACAGTTTTGCCGGAATCTTCAGCACGCATCTGTCGGTCAAAGGGTTGCCGGCGCTCAAGGCGGCGATTCTGGATGTCTGGCGCTCCGGGGTTTCCCGTCAGGCCATCCTGGAACGCTTGCGGGCGTCGATGCTGGAAACACCGGTCGAGATGACAGTGATCATGCAGCGCATGGTCAAGGCTCGCTTCGCAGGCGTCGCGTTCAGCCACGATCCGCTGACCGGTGAGGCCGTGACGCTGATTGAAACGGTCGCCTCGCTGGGTGAAGCGATGGTGTCCGGGGTGCAGAAGGGCATGTCGGCGCGGATCGGTGACCAGCAATTGCTGGACTGTGACCCTGCGCTGGAACCGCACACGGCATTGCTGCTGGAGGTGGCGGCGCTGGCCTCCAGGGCATCTGCGGCGTTGGGCATGCCTGCCGACATCGAATGGGCGGTGGATGAAGGGCAACTCTGGCTGCTTCAGGCAAGACCCGTCACCAGCCTGCGCGAGGCGCGCAGCCTGGAGCCGGTGCTGGAGTGGGCTGAACTCTACCTTGCCAGTGACGACGCACTGACGGATTTCCGTCCATTGCCTGCCTTTGCGCAGTACTTTCGAAGCAAGCGCCGTCCGCTGGCCTTGTTCGCACAAACCCACGGCGTCTCGGCAGGCCAGGCATTGCTGATAAAGGCCAATCGTCAAGGGCTGCTCGAACCGGCCATGAGCCAGGCACTGCTGGACAGGCTCAAGACCGATCAAGTGGTACTGGACTTCTCCGATCAGGTGCGCCAGCAGATCCTCGAACGTGGCGCACTACGTGAACGGCTGCTTGAGCTCAGCGATGAGCGGGTGGTGTGTTTCGTGCTGCGCGAGTTTCTGAAAGGAGAAACCGGGCTCATCACCCAAGCGTGCGATGACGGCTCGACGACCTGCGAGTGGTCATCGGAAGGTTTGTTGGCGATCAATCGCGGCATTGCCGGCACTCAACGCGCGCGCCTGGCGACGAACGACCCGAGTGGCCCCGCTGATGCCCAGCAACTGCACAGCATCACCCATGCAGCTGGCGCGCTGCTGGGCTCGGTGCAACTGGAATGGGTAAGGGCAGGGCAGCAGTTGCACCTGATCGATTTCTCGCCGTTGTCGACGTTCGTGCAGGTGCAGGACGCAACGGAAATCCGCCTGATTTCTCCAGGTTATGCCGACGGGCCGGTGGTGCTGGTCACGGCGGGGCGACAGTTGGAAGAACTGAGTATCTCGGCCACCGTGTCGATCAATTCGATCCCTTCGTCCAGCTCGCTGGGTGCCGAGCTCGAAGAACTCGAGCGACAACTGCGTGTTCACGACGGGCAGGCAATTGTGGTCTCGCCGCGCCCTTATGCGGCCCTGGCGGCATTGCTGCCTTTCGCGCGGGGGTTTGTCTTCGAGCAGGCGTCCATGCTTTGCCATCTTTCGATTTTGTTGCGTGAACACGGCATTCCCGCCGTGGAGTCCGAAGCGCTGTATCAGCAGGGGCTTGCCGGACAACGGATCACTTTTAGCCAGAGCCCCAAGGCGCTGCCTCACGCGGTCAACGAAGTACGGGAGCTACAATGACTACGGATATTTCACTGTTGTTTTTCGATCCGCACACCCTCAACGGCAGCCTCGAATCTGCGCTGGTTGCCATTGTCGACACAGATGCAGCGCAAGCTCGTCACTCGGACAACGGTCTGTTCATACCCAGCGGTACGTTGCATGCGCAGTGGCTTTCCAATGCCCATCACACCCATGTGCCGATGCCCATGAAAGACTTCGACTTTCAGGTGTTCAATGCCGGACAGCGCAAGCGCACTCAGGACAGCCGTTCGCGCATGCATATGCTGGATCCGACGCTCAATCGTCGACCGCCCGATCAAGCACTGATGGCCACCCTGGCGGTGATGCATCACGCCGATAAATGCAGCGTTTATCACTACGTTCACGAGGGCGAAGCAGGGGCCTTGTTCCTGCACTTGATGGATGTCGAACCGGTCGAGCGTGCTGCCTGGAGGGCCTGGCAACGTTTGGCCCGATCTGCTGCTGCGTGTGTGGCCGTTTCGCAACCGCTGCTGAGCGATGACTGCTGGTACGTGCGCTGGCGTCCGGAAATGGAGCTGGAACGTAAATTCACCTCGTTTCAGATACCTGACATGTGGCAGTTGTCCACCGCGATGCACAAGGCATTCGGAGAGGGCGCTTTCAAGGACCTGGTGCTGGAAATCGACCGTGACTTTCAAACCTACGACTATGAATCGCATATCTTCGAAGTGACGGGCGACCCCCTTGAAACCGGTTACATCTCGTTCATTCCCCAGGCCGATGGGCTGATGGCGGTCAAGCGCAAATGGTTTCTCGAGAATGCGGAATTGCGCCGCGAGGACTTCAACACCGATCAGCCGGTGGCGTTTGCCGATATCGAAACTCACGCCCGCTCGATGACCTCGGCAAGCCTGCGTCGGCTCAAGCCGTTCAGGCGCACCCGGATCGACATCAATTTCGAATCGCTGAGGACCGGTAATGGTTTCGGGGCGTACTTCGATGTCTGCCGCATGGTCGACGGGAGTGCGGAGTTCGCCCAGGTCGAAGTCGAATATTGCCGCAGCAGGACCCTGCACACGCTGCGCGAGGTGGAGGAAGACTTTGAAACCGTCTCCAACGTGATGCGCGACTTTCTGGCGGAGCGGCACCCGCTGTTTCAGCAGGATCTCTATTCGAAACTCGACTTTGCCCGTGAGGCGAGTCGGCTCTGAATTCACTTGCCGGGGAGATGATCATGTCGCAATCCACGACCACGCAGATGGCTATTGTGTTCGGTAGCTGGAAAATCCGTCATCAGGAGCCGTTCGGCAGCGATGACCACAGGTTGTATGCCATTGCCGCAGACACGGCGTTGCTGGGTGAGCTGACTGCCGTCGCTGACCTGCGAGGCCGCCACCGGATACTGGCACGCTGGGATGCAGACGGGGCGATGCTCCTTGAGGATTCGCACGGCGCGCTGGGCGACGAAAGCTGCCACAACCTGTCCGGTGCCGCCATCCCGCTGGCGATCATCCGCTTGCAGGCAGACCAGGTGCACATCAGCCACTTGCTCAATCGAATTGATGTGCATCGCTCGCTGTTTGTACAGCCGCCGCTTGCAATCGAGCAGCCTGCCGTCCCGCAAAACCTGTTGATCGCGCTGCGTAATGCGTTCGAGCGCAACCATCTGGCGATCAACAATTGGGAATGTCGCTACGCCACCAGCGAACAGACCTATGTCGAATCCTTCGAGCTTGCACCTGATTGCCATGCGCGAATGCTCGGCGAGGCCTGGTTCGACGCCAGTTTCAGCCCGGCAATGGCGCCGTTCACCAGCCAGTGCGGTGACGAATTTCAGATCTGGGACCATCAGGTAACCGCCGCCAGGGCGGAAGACGGTGGTTATGTATGGGTCGAGCACTGCAGCCGCAAACGCAAGCTGGCGGTCAATGAACCCATCGTGCAGCTGTTTCGCAGCGCGCCGGGCAACCTGTCCGGCACCGTAAGGCACCTGTCGCTGGGTTCTCCGACGCTGGAGGCGATGGCCATGAACATTGACAGCACGTTGCAGGCACTTGGTGAGTATCGACGTTATGCGTTCAGTGCCCCGTGCGAATCCGTGGACAGCGGCAACCTCTTCGCGATTACCTTCGAGACCTGCATGCCGCTCGATTCGCAGGCGGGGAGTACGACGCGCGGTGAGGTGCGTTTTCTCAAGTGCCGGGGCGCACTGGACCCTCAGTCGATCGATGCCGATCTACGCAGGCTGATGGAACACCTGCAGGCATTTCTGAGCGAACGTCGCCAGGAGTGCTGGCCCCTGACTGATCGTTTTGCCTTTTTGCATTCACCATCGCCTTTCATCGCCAGCCCGGAGAGCCTGCACTCATGAGCCGTTACCTTTGCAATGGACGCTATCGATTTGAACTGGACGATCAGACCTCCGGTTCGGCACTGGCCCAGCGGCTGCGGGTGTTTCTCGCGCCTTACTTTGCCGAAGTAGACGACGACGGCCAGACTACCGTCGACCTGAGGGTTCGGTTGCACGACAGCGCGGCATTCAACCCGGAGTGGATGGGCCTCTGCGTGACGCCCGACATCATCCGTGAAACCTACGCCCCCGGCTTTACCCTGAGGGTGTTGCGTGGCCATGACCCGGAGACGGGGCTGGACTATGCCTGGGATGCCGAGACCCAGGTCGGATACCGGATCGACCGGGCGCGTCACACGGTTGATTTCCATGGCGACGAAAATGCCTTCATTCACTTGATCGAACTGGTGCGCTATTACGGGCTGCTGGTCGAGCAGGCCAAAGGCAGTGTGATCATGCATGCCTCGGCGGTGGTCGGGCCGGACGGCGGGATCGTTGCCATCGGCGGTGCAAAAGGGGCAGGCAAGACCACCACCATGCTCGACCTGGTGCTGTCCGATGAGTACCTGTACTTCTCCGGGGACAAGCTGTTGCTGGACAGCGTCGACGGTCGGATTCGCGCCCGCGGCTGGCCGGATTATCCGCATGTCGGTGTCGGCACATTACGTACACATCCAGAACTGGCAAAGCGACTTGATCTGGCTGCAGTGGCTGATGATCTGTCGATCGCGCATACCGAAAAACGCCTGTGTAAACCCGAAGCCATGCGCGCCGCACTCAAGGCCAGCCCGGAAGGCTGTGGCTGGCTGGAGACCGTCATCCTGCCCAACGTGGCGGCGCGGGGCAAATTGCGGGTCCATGCAATGGGTCGCGATGCGATTCTGGAACAGATTCACTCACCCACACTCTTCGAGTGGCCGCATCGTTTCGTTACCTCGACCTGGCACGGCTTGCTGGATGCCGGTTCGCTGACCGACAGCGTACCGCCGCAGATCGTCCGTGGGCTGCTCGGTGTACAGTGGCAAAGCCGTGTGGGCGTGGCGCGCGAGCTGATCAGCGCCTGATAAGGAGATCCTATGAACCACGCTAACCAATTGCGTCTGGCACTGGTGGCCCCCAGCGGTTCCGGGAAGAGTACAACCGCTGAATTGCTGCGTGAGTATTTCGAAACGGCAGGGCTGTCGGTCGAGGTCATCAAGCTCGCCCAGCCCTTGTACGAGTTACAAGGCATGTTCTATGCGCAGGCCGGGGTGCAAGTGGCGAGCGGCAGCCAGAATCAGCGTTTGCTGGAGTGCATCGCACGCGAGCTGAGGGATCTGGACAGTCAGTCGCTGGTTACGAACTTCGCCCGACGATTGGCCCGCTCTTGCGCGCAGGTGGTCATCAATGATGACCTGCGCGACGACACCGTCGACTGGCCGTACCTTCAAGCGCAAGGCTTTCAGGTGATCAAGGTGCTTGCCGATTCATCCGTGAGACAAACGCGTCTGGGGCAGCGAGGCGACATCAGCGTGGTGGAAAACAGCGCACTGGATCTGCAGATGCGCCGGATCGAAGCGGATTATGTACTGCCCAACAGCGGTTCTCTCGAACAGTTGAAGCAGCGTGTTGCTGTGGTGGCCCGCTGGGCGTTGGACGACTCTCAACGCCGGATCGCTTCATGAAGGGCGCTGATCCATTGGTATGGCTGTTGATCGACGGGTTGTCGTGGGAGCTGGTCAAGCGTTACCGGGCACGACAGCCTGGACGGCCCTCGGCGCAGTGGCCGTGTTACCCCTTGCTGCCACTGTCACCCAATTGCCAGACTCCGCCCTCGCTGTTGTCGATCTTCAGCGGCGCACCGGTCAGCGAGCACGGTTTGACGGGCTATCTCGTCCCTGCGCCAGCGCCGCAGGCCTGCCTGGCGATGGCGGATGCCTTTCAGGTCTGGCCGCGCCACATCGACATGGTCTGGGATGAATGGGCGCGCCAGGGCATCACTTTCCGCCTGTGTGCCGTGCCCTTTGTCCAGCCCGACAGGCTGGGTGACGCATTGCTTGGGCAAAGCTGCGTTTATCAGGGTCTTTCGCTGCGTCCCGAGGTCATTGAAAACGGTGGCTGCCTGCGTATCGAGGCTCTGGATGTGGCTGCCAGGGTCAGTCTTCAACAGGACGGTGCAGTGCTCGAATGGCCAGAGGACCATGGCCGTGCTGCGTGCCAATTACCGCTGGGCAGCACGGTGCACGTGCCATTGTCGGGGCAGGCCCCGGGCAATGTATGCAAGGCGATTGCACTGCGCGCGGTGCACATCGAAAAACGCATCTGTGTGATCAGTTTCGGTTACCGCGAGGTCCAGGCGCGTGATCTGCAGGGCGACGCCAGCAAGGCTTACGTGGCCAATGACTTGACGGTGCTGTACCGCACCGGACAGCTGGGCAAGCGGCTGGATGAGGGCGGGCAGGGCGCTGCGGAATGGCTGCTGCTGGAACTGATGCGCGAGATGCATGAAAGCTTTTGCGACGACATTGTCGGCGCAGTCAGGGCCGGTGATGCACAGCGTGTCATCGGTTACTACCCGGTGGTGGATCTGCTGTCACATCATTTGCTCAAGTACCTCGCGCCAGACTGGGCCAGCGAATTGATGCAAGCGGTTGGGCAACGCCTGTTCGACGAGATATCGGGGTGGGTCGATGAGCTGATCCTGCGTTGCGTCGATGCGGCGGGTCGGGAGGTACGCTGCGTGGCTCACTCGGATCACGGCATGGCACCTGTCCATCACGATCTTTACCCCAACAGTTTTTTCGAGCAGCACGGCTGGCTGGTCTATGACGCGTCAGGCGTGCCGGATATGCACAAAAGCGCGGCGGTCTTTCATCCGGCCGACAACGGTCTGGTGTTGTTCAACACCGGGCGACTGGCGCTGTCCGGACACGACCCTGGCTCAGTGACCGACGCCTGGCGCAAAAGCCTCGCACAGCCGTTTCGAGATGAGTGGACGATGTTCGAGTGCGCCGACGGGCAGGTCTTTGCCGAAGGCTGGACGGGCGGCTGCTACTGGCAGGCTCCGCGAGGCACGCGACTGCTGGCCGCTCGTTCAGAACACGCCGTTCGCCTCAGCCGAAAAGGTGGCGATCACACGGTATGCGCCAATGACCCGTGGTTGCGTGGCGTGTTGCTGGACGCCAGCAGTACGCCGTTGCCCCGGCCTGCCGACGCTGAAATGACACTGCCTGCGATTCGCCAGTGGCTCACAGCCACATTCTGACACCTGACTCGATACTTTCAGCCACAGGGAGCTTATCCATGCGCTTCGACAGTCTGCTTTTCGATATTGACGGCACACTCATGCTCAAGGGACAGCCTCTGCCGGGCGCAGCCGATGCATTGAGCTTCGCGCGTTCGCAGGGGTTAAGGCTGCAACTGCTGACCAACACCACGGCGAAGATGCCGGATGAGCTGGCAGAGGAGCTTTGCCACGTTGGCATCGAGGTCGTCCCCGACGAAATCCAGACCGCCACCACGGCCTGTCTGGGCTATTTGAAGCAACATCCGCACCTCAAGTGCCATCTGCTGGTCCCCGATTCGATACGGCCGGCGTTCAGCGGCATCGTTACAGACGATACGAACCCGGACGTAGTGGTCATCAGCGATATCGGCGAAGCCTTCGACTACACCACACTGAATCGCTGTTTCCGTATGTTGCGAGGCGGTGCTCGCCTCATCGCATTGCAAAAAAACCTGTTCTGGTTCGATCGTGACGGGGAGCGCCTCGATTGCGGCGCCTTCATCGTCGGGCTCGAGGCCGCAGCACAGATACAGGCCCTGGTCATGGGCAAGCCGTCGCCGATGTTTTTCGAGGCTGCCTTGCGCAAACTCGATACCAGCGCCAGCCGCACTCTGGTAGTGGGCGACGACGTTCTGACTGACTGCGCAGGGGCGAAAGCCATCGGTGCCAGCAGCCTGCTGGTGCGTACCGGAAAATATGACCCGAGGCTGTTCGAGGCCCATCGGCAAAACGTGGATGCGGTGATTGAAGGGATTGCAGATTTTCCACGCTGGTGGATGTCCGGCAATACGGTAGATCTTCTGCGCCAAGGTTAAGTAACTGGATTACAAGGACGAATCATCAATGCAGACAGCATGCGCCAAAACGTTCAAAGAGCGCCCGGAAACTATGTCCGAGCGTATTTATGCCCTGCTCAAAGAAGACATTTCCGAGTTTCGTCTATTACCCGGCGAGCGATTTACTGAAGGTGAAGTGGCCGAGCGTGTTCAAGCCAGTCGAACACCGGTCAGGCAGGCATTGTTCCGGCTGGAGCAGGAAGGGTACGTGGAGGTTTATTACCGAAGCGGCTGGCAGGTGCGGCCCTTTGACCCTCGTCACTTCGAGGAACTGTATGACGTGCGGGTGGTGCTCGAGCTGGCGGCGCTCGCCAGGCTGGGTTCGATGGACCTGAGCGTCGAGCCGTTGATCGATGAACTCATACGCACCTGGCTGGTGCCGAAAAACGAGCGATTGAGAGACACCGATATCCTCGCCGGGCTGGGTGAACGGTTTCATTGTGCGTTGGTCGAGGCCGTGGGTAACCGGGAAATGGCCAGGCTGCATCACGAGATCACCGAGAAGACCCGAACCATCCGGCGTCTCGAATTCAGCGCCTCCAGAGTCGATGCAACGTACGAAGAACATGGCAGCATTCTGAAGGCCCTTCTGCAATGTCGGCCGCAACAGGCCCAGCAATTGCTGGAAGCACATGTCGAACTCAACAAGGAGGAGGCGCGCAGAGCCACCCAGCATGTTTTGCGCCGCGCGCGTCACTACGCCGAGAAGAACGAGCCCGCCAGGTTACGTGCGCAAGCGCAGTGAGCGGTTGCTGGATAGCTGCGCGTTTCGGTCGTTTGATCCATCACCGGTAACGCAATGCTTCCAGCAACAGGGCAAAGTTCCTTGATCACCGCGCGGCCAATAATGGCGAATGACTACTCTGGGTCGGATCGCGCAGGCATTAGTATTTCTGCTTGAGCCTCGACCACATCAGCGATGCAAGCGAGCGGGATGCCATGAGCTGCTCCTCGGCGCGAACTGCAGAGGGCAGGGCATGCCACGGTATGCTGGCGGTTCGGTGATGCTGTAAGTGCAGGTTGATATGGTAAGGCCAGATGAAAAATCGTCCCGGCCAGCCGACGCGCCAGGCGTAGGTCCACTCTTCCCAGCCAGGCGTGACGCCGGGGCCGCCGCTGTGCTCGGCCATGCTGCGAATTTTCTGCAGCAGGGTGCCGACCGTAATCAGGGGCAGGAACCACAGCATCGCCACCAACCCGAACGTTTGCGCCGAGCATTGCCAGATAAGCGCGGCGACAATCATCAGCCATACCAGCGCTGCCGAAATCAGCGGGCGGGTGAGCGCTGGCGGCGCGCCTCCTGCGGCCTTGTAGGCGGCAATGTTGCGCAGCGTGTTGATCAGCAGCAAGTCTCCCAGCAGTTGCCTGGCCAGCAACTTCGCGGTTAACGGTCGGAACTGCCAGGGCTGGCGGTAATAGAGGAAGCGTCGTTCCGGGTCCTGTTCGGTACCTGCGTGCTGGTGATGGTCCAGGTGCAGGGGGCGGTAGAATTCGATCGGCACCAGGCCCGGAACACCGATCGCCAGGTTGATCAGGAAGTCGTTAGTACTGCGCTGTCGAGTCAGGTGGTAATGGGTTGCATCGTGATACAGCACGAACAACGCGTGCTGCCTTGCTGCCACGATGAGCACGGCCAGCAGATAAAAGCGCCAGTCTGCGAGGTAAATCGCGACACGAATCGTGACCAGTATGCACAGCCATTCGAGTAGCAGAGCGGATAAGGTGCGCATGTCTACCGCACAGCGCCTGAGTACCAAGGTCGTCAGGCCGCAGGCCAGGCCGATGAACACGCCACAGGCCATGTCGGTGAAGACATGCTGCCCGGTGGTCATCACCGTCAGCATTAGCACTGCGCTCCAGAGGGCAAATACCCAGGCCGATCTCAGCCGCAAACCGCCCATGACGACGCTGATTGCAACGGGTAACGCCACATGCCCGCTGGGTGATGCCGCCAGTGGCGCATCGAGCTGGTATAGCCAGTCGAGCCACGCGGAACCGCTTTCAGGACGCAGGATCATAGTCGGCCAGAACAGGTGGCTGACCAGGCACAGCCCGGCGGCCAGGGCGCCGGCGAAAAATACCGGCAGCAGCCAAGAGGACTGACGCCCCATGTAAACGAGCACCGGCATCACCAGCGTATAGCTGAGATACAGCGGCAGCGTGAACGGCAGCAAGGGCATATGAGCGTCGACGATACCTGGCTCGACGAGCCTTGCTGGGCCCATTGGAACGTGTGTCACCAGAAAGTACAGCAGGCCGGTGACCAGCAGGTAGGCCAACAGCCACGTGACGGGACGATCAGTACTGGACGTGGCGCATTGATGAGGATGCATGGGTGCGAAGCCTGGTTCATTCGTTACGTGCACAAGCGAACGCCCGGACGGGCCAGACTGTGCGCAGCGATGATTGCAGAAGAATCGGGACATTGTGCCGAGAGACTGATTGCCCTCTGCGGCCCGGCAATTCAGAATCCGGTCATTGTGTTTCCATACATCGAAGGCCTCCATGAGTTTGTGCGCGACCGCCGTTGGGCGCCCCGATTTACGATCAGTCGATATCGATCGGATGTTCGAGATTTATTCTGCCTGCTATCAGGATACCTGTCGGGCTCGATTCGAGCAGGACCTTGACGACAAGACGCATTGTGTCGTTCTGCGCGACACCCATGACACGATCATGGGCTTCACAACGCTGAAACTGTTTGAAATGAGCTGGGATAATCAGCCCTGCAAATTCATTTTTTCCGGTGACACTATCATCACCCCTGAACACTGGGGCAGCCAGCAACTCGCCTTCGCCTGGTCTCGACTGGTGGGCGACCTGTGGCGTCAGGCTCCCGATGTTCCCCTTTACTGGTTTCTGATCTGCAAGGGGCATCGAACCTATCGCTATCTGCGGGCAATGGTACTGGATTACGCACCGCGTGCGGGTCATTCGACAGCGCCTCGTGTCCAGGCCTTGATGGATCACCTTGCCTATACGCGTTTTGGCGATGCCTACGACCCGGCCACCGGCTTGCTGTCATTCAAGACGCCGCAGGGCCGCCTCAGCGCGGAGCTTGCAATGATCTCGGAAAATCACGCAAAGCTGCCGGAAGTCGAGTACTTCCTGCAAAAGAACCCTGGTTACGCCGAGGGCGACGAACTGGTTTGCCTGTGTCGCCTTGCGCCCGAAAACCTGCGACCGCTGGCTCGAAGGCTGTTTATGACCGAGCAGTACTCGGCGTGCTGATTCGTCAGGCCGGTACGGCGGACAATTCGGGTCTTCTCGACTTTCAACGGCAACACACTATGCGCGGGAGCATGCCGCTACGTTTTGATCGTAGCCCGGACTACTTCGCCCTGCACCGCTGCCATGCCGACGATCAGCGCACCTGGATCGCCGAAGGCCCGGAGGGCGAGCTGCGCGGCTCGGCCAGTCTGGTGGTGCGTGATGGCTACCTGCGCGGTGGTGTCGAGCCTGTCGCCTATCTGGGCGACCTACGACTGACGCCCGATCGCAGGCTGTCCCGGTCATGGATGGCCGAGGTACAGACGCGGCTCGCGGATCTGTCCCGTGAAACAGGCGCACAGCATGCCTATTGCTGCATCATCCGCAATAACGCTCTGGCGACCCAGTCGCTGCTGGGGCGACGACGAGCAAACCCGCTGAAACTCGCACACTGGCGTGGCTACAGTAATGTCTCGGTCTACGGTCAGCGTGGTTTGAGTGGCGTTCCCCGCACTAGCGGCGAGGTGAGGGTCGTCCGCGCAGCCCCTCGTTATCTGGATGCGCTGAGGGCGTTTCTCGACAGCGAGTCATCCCGGCAACCGTTTGGCTGTGTGTTCAGCGAGGCGGAGTTTGAGCGCAGGCTCAGCCAGTGGCCGGATTTCGGTATTGACTCGTTTCTGCTGGCTGTCGATGACCGCGACAACCTGCTGGGCTGCGTCGCGCCCTGGGACGCCGGGAAGATAAAACGCATCGTCGTCGAACAGATGCCCCTGACGCAGCAGTTACTGCGCCTTGGCTACAATGCGCTCGCACCTCTGGCAGGCCGACCAGGTATCGCAGCACCTGGCCAGGCACTGCGGGATATCTACCTGACCCACCTGCAGGTTCGCCATCGTGACCCCGAGGTGTTTTGCGCGCTGCTGGATGTTGCCTGGAAGCAGGTGCGCAAAGACTATTCGCTGATGCAGTTATGCCTTTACGACCAGGACCCGCTGTGGAAGGCAATGCATCGTTATCACGCCTTTTCCTTGCCGATGGACCTTTACACGGCACCCTGCGGCAGCCACGCAGCCGAGTTTACCGAGGCTTGTGCGGCGAGTATCCCAGGCTTCGAAATCTATCTGGTGTAGAGCGTTCTGGCGTACGTGTCTGGTGTAGCACGTCGAGCAATGTCCGCCAGAATCTCGTCGGGTCGAAGCCGGCGCCGCCCAGTATCGGCTGACCGTGATCCAGATCCGGCAGACAGATCTGCGGGACGCCTGGCAATGCCAGGTGTTCCATGTAGAACTGACCGTCATGCGCATGCCCGGGACGCAACGCATTCAGGCGCTGATGGTGAGTATCGAAGTGTGAGCGCCGCGCGGCCGACCAACTGACGACATGCAGACAGTGCAGGGTGGCGGGCAGGGCGGAGAGCATTTCAGCAACCTGTGGGTCGCGGTTGCTGCTGATGTCCCGGGTGCCCGCAGCCAGTGGTGCGCTGTTGATCATCGCCTGACGAAACCTGTCCATTCGATAACTTCGGCCAGCGCTAGCGGCGCCGTGGCCCAGCAGCTCATCGATGATCGGCGAGGGTCCAGCGGGCGGCTGCACCAGAGCGATGCCGTCACACGCGTCGAGCAGGTCCTTGTTCTGTGACAACGCTGCCAGCGTATCCAGACCACCCTTGCTATGAGCCAGCACCACAAAGCGCTGCCCTGGCTTGAGTCGGCTGCCGAGCAGGGTCGCTATGTGCCTGCCTTGCGCGATCACACCGCGTGAGGAGCGCACCGGCATGCGCAGGACATCGTGGCCCGCAGAGGTGAGGGACCGGGCACAGGCGCGATTGCAGTAAAGGATGAATTCCGAGTAAAGACCTGCAACCAGCACGACCAGGGTGTCCTTTGGCAGGCCGGGCAAGGGCACTTGCCAGCGCTGCAGGAACAGATCGGTCCAGTCCAGCTCCGCAGGGTGACGTACGAAAGCGGTAGCCGGGAAATGCCTTTGCCACTCCTCGAAGCCATCGGGTGTCCAGATGGTCTTCATGCGAGCCAGCCCCGAAAGCTGCGTTCAGCGCTGTTCATCAAGTGCCTGGCGAGCGTTGTCGAGCAGCTCGCGTGTGTCGATTCGGTCAGGATGGAAGCCCGGAGCGAACCAGAACAGCCCGGCAGGCACGATGCGCGACAGCAGGCCGGGATTGACGAACAACCACCATTGCAGGCGCAGCCATTCGCGCCAGTTGCGGTGTTGCCGGTCCCCGCGCACGAGGTGATAGGTGAAGTAAGTAAGGTCGAAAGTGAAATACACCGAAAGGCTCGTCATCGCCACCCAACGAAGCAGGTAACGCCTTAGCGGGTTACGTTCTACTTTGCACAGCACGTCATAGGCCACAGCCTTGTGCTCGATTTCCTCCATTGCGTGCCAGCGCCACAGGCGGGCCATCGTGGGGTCGGCGCCCGCCATGAAGGCCGGGTTTCGCAGAATCTGCTCGGACAGTATTGCGGTTATGTGTTCAAGGCTGGCCGTCAGTGCCAGACGAAAGCTGGCCGGTAATCGCTCGCTTTCCTTTCTGCGCCGCAACAGCATGCGTTCCAGTTTTTCGACCGGCGCGCCTTGTGCGCCCAGAAGCAGGTTATAGGCACGGTGCTCGCGGATGTGCGACGCCTCCTGATAGACGAAATCGTCGACGGCCTTGTCCAGAGCGCTGCCTCTGTCGAGCAGGTGGCGAAAGTGCACCACACTCTCGATGAAGATTTTTTCCCCTTGGGGAAACATGAACGACAGACAATCGAAAAAGCGCGTGGTGTGCGTGCGGCCGCCATGCCAGTAGCGCGGGATACTGTCATCGAAGGTGAAGCGTATTGATCGGTGCGGGATCGCCTGCGGGGAGAGCATGGCCGCCGAGCGCCTGGACAGGATGCGTTTGAAGAGCGACATGGTGCTCGGCTTACCGTGATATCAAGGTGCACAGTGTGCCAGACTCCGGCAGGCTTGAAACTGCCGAATAACCATACTGGCGCTCGGGCAGGTATACTTCCGGGCTTTCGAATGTGGTCATTCAGGCGCAGTTATATATGGATATTCACCCGGCACGCCGTTTCGACAAGGCCAACCTGGCTGTGCTGGTGCTTCAGACGCTGTTCTGGGGCGCTACGCTTACCTGGCTGTCCCACACTGGCGCAGGTCCATGGAAATGGCTGATCCTGATTCCGTTCTGTCTGGTCATGCAGGGTGTGTTCTCGATGATGCACGAGGCATTTCACAGCCTTGCGCACAGCGACAAAACCGTCAATTACCTGATGATGTGCTGGGCCTCGACCCTGTTTGGGGCGTCCGCGACGCTGATCCACATCAATCACCTCGGGCACCACTCACGGAACCGCACACGTGCCGAACTGGCCGATTTTGCGATGCCGGATGAATCCCTGCTGCGTAAACGGCTGGAATACTATTTTGCGGTGCTCGGCGGTATCTGGCTGGCGGCGTTCGTCGGCAGCCTGCTGCTGCCTTTGCTGCCGCCACGTCTAGCTGATCGATGGTCGCAGAGCGGTGAGGTCAATACTTACGCTGCGGCATTCAAGGATTTCTCGATCAGCGACTTTCGGCGCATCCGCAAGGAAGTCATCACCGGCATTATCGTCTGGCTGACGTGTGCTTACCTGCTTGGCTGGTCTTGGGAAGTGGTTCTGATTGCCTATATCGCATTCGGTTTTTCCTGGTCATCGCTGCAATGGGTCTATCACATGCGCACCCCGATAGATGTCGTCGAAGGTGCCTACAACATGCGGGCGCCACGCGTGGTCCGCTGGGCATTCCTCAACTTCAATTACAACCTGACTCACCATCGCCATTCACAGATGCATTGGCAGCACATGCACGGGGCATCCAATCCAAAGGAAACCCGACCTCTGTGGTTCGGCTGGCTACAGGTGTTTATGCCTCCGCAGCGACTGCCCGATGACCTGACCCAGCTCGACAAGACCTACTTTTGATGCTGGCGGGTGATGATGTGAAAAGAGCCTTGTGGCGCTCGTTCATGGACAGTGCTTACGTCACGCTCGATCACTGGCAGCGTCTGTTCGAGCAACCCGAAGAATCTCAGCAGCGCTTACTGCTGCGGATGCTGTCGGCCAGCCGTGACTGCGCCTTCGGCCAAGCTCATGATTTTGCCGGAATCCGCGATTCCGAAGAGTTTCGCAAGCGGGTACCGATACATACCTATGCCCAATTGCAGCCCTGGATCGAGCGTGCGGAGCATGAACAAGGGCCGATACTGACCGCCAGTCCGCCGTTGTTCTTCGAGCGCAGCAGCGGCAATAGTGCAGTGCAGAAACACATCCCCTATACGCAGGAATTCCTTGGCCAATTGCAGGGTTCCCTGACGGTGTGGCTGGCGGATATGTACCGCCAGGTCCCGGAAATCAGCCATGGCAGCGGGTATTGGTCCATGTCGCCGCCCTTGCAGCAGCCGGCAATGACGGCCAATGACATACCGATCGGCAGTGCCAGCGATCTGCAATATCTGCAAGGCAGTGCAATCGCCGGACTGGCCGGGACATTGCTGATTCCTGAACTGGCCAGCGACGTGGCGCACTGGCGCAGGCAAACGCTACTCGCCCTGATTGCAGATGCCGGGCTGAGCTTTATCAGCGTGTGGAGCCCGACGTTTCTGACCAGCGTGCTACAGCCACTGCTCGACACTGAATCGCCTGAAAGTCGGCAGATAGTTGCCTGGCTCGAAGAAAGGTTGCCGGCAACTCGCCAAAAAGCCTTACGCCACGCCCTTGCTCATGGGGTATTCACCGAGTTGTGGCCTCGTCTTGCGGCGGTAAGTTGCTGGATGGACGGACCGAGTCGTGTATACGCCCAGCAACTGGCTGCGCGTTTCCCTCAGGCACGCTGGTTGCCCAAAGGATTATTCGCGACTGAAGGCGTGGTCAGCCTCCCGTTTGGCGAAGGGGCTGGCTGCCCGTTGGCGATAGGCAGTCATTATCTGGAATTCATCGGGGATGACGGGCTGCCAAAAGAGGCTCACGCCCTGCGTATGGGTGAAACCGCGCAAGTACTGCTGACTACCGGTGCAGGTCTTTACCGGTATGCACTGGGTGATCGGGTGCGCGTAGTCGGTAAGCTCGCCGGGACTCCGCGTGTGGAGTTTGTCGGGCGTTGCGCAAGTACCTGTGACCTGGTGGGCGAGAAGCTCGATGAGCAACTGGTCGAGCGAGCCCTTGCGCAATGCATGGACGCGGCCGACAGCGCATGCCTGATACCCGACTCCAGCAGCGCACTGCCGCATTATGTGGTGCTGCTGTGTACCTCAACGACGACACTGGCAAGCATTTGCCGCAATACGTTGGCCAACAGTATTGAAATGGCCCTGCAGCGCTCCTTTCACTATGCACATGCGCGCACGCTGGGTCAGTTGGGCCCGGTGCGTATGCGTTTCGTCTGTGGAGGAGCGCAAAAACTCGCAGAATTGCTGCAGCGCGCTGCAGAGTCGACGGGTATTCGTGCGGGCGACGTCAAGCCGCGTGCATTGATCAGCCGTCTGGACACGGCTGACGCGCTCCTTGCAATCACGGAAGAACCTGAATGCCCGCAACCTTGATCAGTGAAACCGATACCCGTGACGACGGCACGCTTGAGCAGTGGTATGTAGCGTGCACGCAGAAGCAGCTGCGCAAAGGCAAGCCACATCAGGCCAGGATACTCGGCCTCAATATCGTTCTGTTTCGCCAGCGCGACGGGCAGCCCGCTGCGTTGCTGGACCAGTGTGTGCACCGTGGCACAAGGCTTTCAGCCGGCAAAATCACCGATGATTGTCTGGTGTGCCCGTATCATGGCTGGCGCTATGACGCGAACGGCCAGGTGGTGCATATTCCCAGCGTAGACGCCAGGCAGGGCGCAGCGAAGTCGCCTGACTATCGCTACCGGCAGCGCCATTTTGCCGTCTGCGAACAGGATGGCCTGGTCTGGGTGTACACCGGCACGCGCGATGCTCGCGAAACACCGATATTCCGGCTGCCTGCCTATGGCGAACGCCCGTGGCAGTCCTATTTCATGATCAACACCTTCGATGCCGATGTCGGCAGTCTGGTGCAGAACTTTCTGGACGTGCCGCACACCGTGTTCGTTCACGAGGGTATTTTTCGCTCAAGCAGCGGTCGAGCCATGGAAGCGACGCTCTCCTGCAAGGCGCAGAGCATTGAGGTTGTCTATCACGACGAAGTCGACGAGATCGGGATGATGCAATGGCTGACCAACGCGGACGCCGAGCCACTTGTGCATACGGATCGTTTTCTGGCGCCTAATGTGACGTTTTGTGATTACCTCTGGGGGGCACGCTCAGGCTTCCTGATCGTGAGCCAGATCACGCCTGTCGATGATCGCCAGTCGCGGGTCTACACCTACATTGCCTATCGTTTTCCAGTGCCGCGCTGGGTATTGAGAATTTTGCGTCCTTTCATCCATCTGTACACGCACATCGTGATTCAACAGGACGTCAGAATCATTCAGGCGCATCGCGAAGGGCTCGACAATGCGGCTGGTTTCAAACCGTGCAATGTGCCTGCCGATGCAATCCATGTGGGCGTCGAGCAACTGCTTGCTGCGGTCCGACGCGGCGAGGCGCTGCCGGAAGCACAGCGCCGCGAGCGGCGGATTCGATTCGAGCTTTGATCGCGCTGTGCTTTAACGGTCTTTCAGCCTCGGCTGCACTGAATCCGCCAGTTGCGTCAGTATCAGACAGCACGACACCGCGCCTGCATCCAGCACGCCGAGCGAGCGTTCGCCGAGGCGGCTCGCCCGGCCTATCTTCGCGACCAGATCACGGGTGGAATCGCGCCCTTGTGATGCAGCGCTTTTCATCGCATCGAGTGCCGCGCTGAATGATTCACCTCGGGCATGGGCCTGCTCGAAGGCTTCGACGGCCGGAATCAGGGTATCCATCAGGCATTTGTCGCCGACCCCGGCTTCGGTGATGTCCTGCAGTGAGGTGAGACCGCCGCGTAGCAGACTGGCGAAGGCAGCCGCGTCGATCTGCTCGCAGCCGCGCACCTGGTCGGCCATGCCGATAAACAGGCTGCCGTACAGCGGGCCCATGGAGCCGCCGATGCCTTCCATCAGGCTCAGGGTCAGCTCATCCAGCGCCTCGGCGAGGCTCAGTTGGCGGCCTTCGATGGTACGACCGCAGTGGGCGAAGCCCTTGGCCATGTTGATGCCATGGTCGCCGTCACCGATCGCGCCATCCACTTCGCTGAGGTATTCGCGGTTGGCGACGATCACGCTCACCAGGTCGGCAACGATGGCAGTGCCATGCTGGGTAGAGAATTGTTCGCTCATTGGTTCACTCCGCCTGGGTCATGCCGATGGAACGGCAAGGGTGGTCGATCAGCTTTTTCAGCTCGGCGTCCAGGCCCAGCAGCGTCAGGGTTACCCCCATCATCTCCAGCGACGTAAAGTAATTGCCCACGTAGCAGCGATGGATGTTCAAGCCTCGGGCCTTGAGCAGGCGCTCCACTTCGGCGTAGAACACGTAGAGCTCCATCACCGGCGTTGCTCCGAGGCCTGAAACCAGCACGACTACGCTGTCGTCCACGCTGAAATCCCGATCGGCCAGAATCGGCGCCAGCATGCGTTCTGCCATGGCCGCCGCAGACTCGATGTCGATGACTTCGATACCCGGTTCGCCATGGTGGCCGATGCCCAGCTCCATTTTGCCGTCGGGGATCTGAAAGTTGGGCTTGCCGACCGCCGCGATGGTGCAGGGCGTCAGGCCGATACCGATGGATCGGCATTGATCCACGGCCTTCTGCGCGACGCGGATCACGCCATCCAGATCGTAACCGTGTGCAGCCGCGGCGCCGCCGACCTTCCACATGAAAATTTCCCCGGCCACTCCGCGTCGCTTGGCGATATCGGATTTCGGTGCCGAGGCCACATCGTCGTTGGCCACCACCGTGCGCACTTGCAGGTCTTTGCTGGCGGCCATTTTCATCGCCAGCTTCACGTTCATGTTGTCGCCCGCGTAGTTGCCGTACAGGCAGGCGATGCCTGCACCGTGATCGGCCGCGCGGAAGGCGTCGAAAAAGCTCTTGGCCGTGGGCGAGGAAAAAATCTCGCCGACCGCTACTGCATCCACCAGCCCGGGACCGACATAACCAAGAAAGGCCGGTTCATGACCGGAACCGCCGCCGGTGACGATCCCTACGTGCCCTTGCTCTGAAGGGCGGGTTTTGCTGATGACCCGCGGGTTACCTTCACTTTGCGACAGTTCGGGGTGCGCTACCAGAATGCCGCGCAGCATGTCCTCGACCACCTGGTCCGGATCGTTTATCACTCGGTTCATAACGCGATTTCCTGTGTTCTTTTTATAAGGATCGGGCTTATATGGATCGGGCGGATCAGGGTTCCAGAACCACCTTCAATGATTTATCACCTCGCTCCATGACGGCAAACGCCTCCTTGAACTCCGCCAAGGGGAATTTGTGCGTGACGACGTCGCGCATGTCGATCTTGCGGTTGCCGATAAAGTCGATGGCGCGCGGGTACATGTAGGGACCAAGGTGAGAACCGAGCACGTCCAGCTCCTTGCGGTCACCGATGATCGACCAGTCCACTGTGGCCTCATCGTTGAATACGCTGAACTCCACAAAGCGTCCGAGTTTGCGCAGCATCGCCAGGCCCTGATTGACCGCCTTATGGTGTCCGGTGGCTTCTATATAGATGTCGCAACCGTAGCCGTCGGTTATCTCACGGATCTTCGCCAGCACATCGACCTCGGCCGGGTTCCACACCTCGTCGGCACCCATGCGCAGGGCGAGGGCGGCGCGCTCGGGCTTCATGTCGAGAACGATGAGTTTTTTCGGGTTACGCATGCGCACCGCGCCAATGATCCCGAGGCCGAGTGTGCCGGCCCCGGCGACGACCACAATGTCGTCGAAATCGACATCGGCCCGTTCGGCTGCGTGCAACGAGCAGGCCAGCGGTTCAATGAGAATGGCTTCGTCCGGGGCAATCGAGTCGGGCACCTTGTGAATGATGCCTTCCTTGGTAAAAATCATGTACTGGGCCATGGCGCCCTGCACGTTGTTCTGAAAGCCGTAAAGGTCGTGCTTCTGGCACATCCAGTACTGTCCGTGGTTGCAGAAGCGGCAGCCCCAGCACGGCACGATCTGTTCGGAGATCACCCGGTCGCCGATCTGCACGCCACGCTTTTCGGCACCAGGGCCGAGCGCCACCACGCGACAGACGAATTCATGGCCTGGAATCATCGGTGGTTTGACGTAGCGAGGCTGCTCGGCATCGCCCCAGAACGAGGGTGCGCCGCGATAGGTCTTGATGTCGCCCATGCAGATGCCACACAGCTCGACCTTGGTGAGGATTTCGTCGGGGCCGGGAGTCGGCACATCCACGGTTTCCAGCCGGTAGTCTTCCGGACCGTGGCAGACCACGGCCTGCATGGTTTTCGGTATGACCGGTGAAAGTTGTTCGGCAGTGCGTTCGGTGACGGTGGACATGACGATGAACCTCACGACAGAAAAATGAATTACTGGATGCTGTAGCCGCCGTCGATCACTACGTTTTCGCCGGTGATCATGCTGGCTGCGTCGCTGAGCAGGTACAGTGCCAGCCCGGCTATTTCCTCCGGCTGAGCGAAGCGGCCTGCCGGGATCTGTGTTTTGGCCCGTTCTCCGACTTCGCCCGCCCAGGCCTTTTTGCCCAGCGCGGTCTCGACGATGGTGGGGGAGATGGCGTTGACGTTGATGTGCGGTGCCCACTCCATGGCCAGTACTTTGGTCATGCCGACCACTGCGGCCTTGCTCGCGCAGTACGCGACGTGCCTGTCCAGGCCAATGACTGCGGCCTGCGAGGCAAGGTTGACGATGCGTCCGCTGCCTTGGCCGAGCATGTGTCGCGCGCAGGCCTGGGCGACGAAGAAACTGGCCTTGAGGTTGATCTCCAGCGTCGTGTCCCAGGCCTCTTCGCTGACGTCGACAGCCTTGTCCAGCACGGCAACCCCGGCACTGTTGATCAGGTAATCAATACGCTTGAAATGCTCGAAGACGCTGTCGATGGTGCTGTTGACCTGATCGACGCTGCGCAGGTCGACCGCAATACCGAGGTGCCCGCTGCCCAGGCCGGCGGCAACCTCGGCCACTGCCGGGTCACGGTCCAGCAGTGCGACCCGCGCGCCGCGCGCGACCAGCAGGCTGGCACAGGCAAGGCCAATCCCGGCTGCTCCGCCGGTGATGACCGCACAACGGCCATTGAGATCGAACGCCTTGTTCCAGAATTCAGACATGAAGATGACTCCTGTA